>CEVA01004812.1_pt1 | contig 28177 bp, 18 predicted proteins | sample 361521 | NCBI WGS metagenome assembly CEVA01 (sample SAMEA2622823, study PRJEB7988) | marine metagenome | isolation source: saline water (ENVO:00002010), including | reverse complement strand
TGGATTGAATCTTCTATTTATCAGGGTAAGCCTGACATGCAGGCGTTACGCGATATCCCTCAGGCAAAACTGAGCGCAGATGAACAAGCATTCATGGATGGTCCAGTAGCTGAGCTACTGAACATGATCGATGACTTCGAACTAGGTAACGGCAAGCACATTCCTCAGGAAGTGTTAGATTTTCTAGGTAAGAACCGCTTCTTCTCTATGATCATTCCAAAGAAATTTGGTGGTCTTGAGTTCAGCCCGTATGCAAATTCGACAATCGTTGCAACAATCGCAGCGAAAAGCGGCGCAATCGCTGTAACGGTTATGGTGCCTAATTCATTAGGTCCGGGCGAGCTTCTAATGCATTACGGTACGTCAGAGCAACAAGACTACTGGTTACCACGTCTTGCTGATGGCCGCGACATTCCGTGCTTTGCACTAACAAGCCCAGAGGCAGGTTCAGACGCAGGTGCTATCCCTGACGCGGCAATCGTGACTAAAGGCGAGTTTAACGGTGAAGAAGTACTTGGTCTTCGCGTAAGCTGGGACAAGCGCTATATCACGCTTGCTCCGATTGCAACCGTACTTGGCCTTGCATTTAAAGTATTCGATCCAGACCAACTTCTTGGCGACAAGCTAGAGCTAGGCATTACTTGTGCCCTTCTACCTAAGTCTCACCCAGGTGTTGAGCTAGGTAACCGCCACGACCCAATGGGTGTGCGTTTCTACAACGGTACTACTCGTGGTCAAGACGTGTTCATTCCAATGGACTTTATCATTGGTGGTCAGAAGAACATCGGTCGTGGCTGGCAGATGCTGGTTAGCTGCCTAGGTGCAGGTCGTGGTATTTCACTTCCAGCAATGGGTGTAGCTACCGCACAGGCTGCGTTTAAAGGCACGGTTGAGTATTCATTCGTACGTGAGCAGTTTGGCCTTCCCATTGGTCGCTTCGAAGGTATTCAAGAGAAAATGGCTGACATTGCAGGTAAGACATTCTTACTCGAAGCAATGCGTGTACTAACAACTGAAGGCTTAGGCCTAGGCGTCAAGCCATCTGTTGTTACGGCTATTGCCAAATACCACATGACTGAACTTGGTCGTGACGTGATGAACTCGGCAATGGATATCCAAGCAGGTAAAGCGATTCAGCGCGGACCTCAAAATACGTTGGCCGGCGGTTACTCTGCACTTCCAATTGCGATTACGGTAGAAGGTGCAAACATTCTAACCCGTAACCTTATGATCTTCGGTCAAGGTGCAATGCGTTGTCACCCTTACCTGAAAGATATGGTTGACCTAATCCACAGCAACGAGAGTTCTGCGGATGCTGAGTTCAACAAGGTACTTCGTAAAACGGTTGGCTTTAGTGTTAAAAATGCGTTCCGCAGCCTAGGTAAAGGCTACCTTCCTTTCCTACGCGAGAGTGAGTCTGCACTACCTGAAGTACGCAAGTACGAAAAGCGTGTAAACAGCATCTCAGCGAAGCTAGCACCACTAGCTGACCTATCGCTTGCGGTACTAGGCGGTGACCTTAAGAAAGCTGAGCTTTTATCTGCACGTCTAGGTGACGTAATGAGCTACCTATACGGTGCAATGGCCGCGATTCGTTTCTACGAGCAGCGTATTGAAGATAGAAAACTTGCACTACCGTACTTCGAGTACGCTATGCAATGGTCTTTACAACAAGCTGATCAGGCAATTGTTAACTTCATCAACAATTTCCCGAACACGGCAACACGTGGTCTAATGCGCCTACTTACCAACACTTACACCAACAGTGTTGCAGGTATTAGCGACGACCTAGTACGTGAGCTTTCAATTGCATCTATGCAAGATAACAGCGTGAAAGACCAGCTTACGCACCTTGTTCGCGCATGCCCTGGAGACGGTAACGACATTAATGAGCAAGCGTTTAAAGCGAAGCACGCGGTTGCGCATCTTCTTGGTAAAGTGCAAAAAGCACTGCGCAAAGAGCCTGTTGTGCCGTTCATCTCATTTGAACATGCGCTTAATAAGCTTCAAGAAAAAGGCGTGGTTACCGCTGATGAGGCGGCTAAGCTTCACGACTACAACGAAAAGCGCAAGTTAGCGGTTCGCGTTGACGAATACACGTTTGATATGGAACTTGTTCCAGCATCACAAACGCTTAAAGCGATTGACGGCGGTCAAAGCGCGGCATAAACGCCGAGTTAAGACCAAGCGTTACATACCTGTAAAGCCCCATCCTTCGATGGGGCTTTTTTATTTACAAGAAGTAACCCCCTCTTTATATTGTATAGTTTCTGCTCTACCATTAGGCTACCGAAATATTCTTATTCCAAGGTTTAGGTAGTGGAGACAACACTCACAACTCTCAAAAACGGTGTTTTACACTTAATTTTTCTTTTACCACTCTCTCCCCTATCACATGCAGAAGTCGTTGGTGAGCCCGGCACGCTAAGCCATGAAGTAAGAAGGAAAAATACGTTGTAGGACACCTCAATCATCCCCGGGTTAATAGTTTTTATAAGCCGCTTATCGAAAGAGCTTATCGCGATATTGGTATTGAGATAGTGTTTGAAACTGTAGGGGGTGAAAGAGGCCTCTATCTACTAAACGAAGGCATGACAGATGCGGATGTCATTCGCTATGATGTTGTGAGTCAAGCGGATAACAATATTGTGATTGTACCGCCGGCACTCTCTCACGGAGCATCGTTTCTTTTATGTATTCGCGGGGCAGAATGTAATAAAGACATCATTCAAAACCCTGATAAGGCCATTGCTGCAACCACCCGCTTTTTTATTAATATGCGCGCCAAACCGGGCGAGTTGAATGCGAATATCTTTGAGTTCGATGACTTTAATCATGTCATTGGTTTATTACTCAATGGTCGCTTTGATTATGCCATTATGCCCAGTGACTTCTCTGAAAAAGCGATTTTTGAACAGTCAGGCATTGAGTATATTCCGCTTGTTAAACACGAATTAGTACACGTAATCAACAAAAAGCACGCCCATTTAGTCGATGACTTGTCGGCATCTATAGCCAAGCAGCTTGCATTATTAGACACTGAATTAAATAAAAAATGCCCACATAGAATGTGGGCATTTTTAATCTCTGCGTGTCAGCGCGTCTTTACGCTGAATCACTCGATATTAGTCGAACATGTACTTAAGTGATAGTACTGTTGTACGGCCGTTTAGAGGGCGAGCACGAACATAACTACCTACTTCCGCTGAACCTTCTTCTGACTCAGTGATGATAAATTCATCAGTTGCATTGTTCATGTTAAGTGAAACCGAGAACTGATCATTAACCCAATAAGTAGCAAACAGGTTTACAAGGGTATAGCCTTCTTGTTTAAGGTCGTTGTTATCCTGTACATAGTACTCTGTAGAGCCTTGTAGTGATGCACCAACAGACCATGTGTCAGTTACGTACTCAGGTGTGATTGTCCAAATCCAGTCGGCTTGACGGCGAGGTGTGTTCCCTTCTAGTGCTGGGTTATTCGCATCGTCGCTAATTTCAGCATCGGTCCACGTAAGGTTACCTGACATTACGAAGTTATCCGTTGCATTCCAACGACCTTCAAATTCAAGGCCAGTCGCTTCATACTCGCGCATGAACGTAAGGCCGCTGGTTACTTCTGCTTGGGTATCTTCTGTAACCGTATCGAATAACGTAGCGTTAATCATTAGGTCTGACGTACCGTACTTATAACCAATTTCAAACTGTTTGGTTGTGTCGTAACCCGACGTTGTGCTGGTAAGGCTACCGTCAGCATTCAACGTACCGCCAATTTGCAGTAGACGGTCAGCAATAGCACGGCCACCTTTTGAGTAACGAGCAAAGAAGGTTTGGCTATCGCTTAGCAAGTAAGAGCCACCAATAGAGTAAGACGTATTGTTAGCACTGTAATCTACGATTTGTGATGCTGCGCCAGCGCGGTTAAGGTTAATCACGCCGCCACTAATAAAGCCACTGTTCGTTGCCGATGCATCTTCAATTTGCTCAATAACCCCGTTACCGTTTAAGTCAAAGTCCGCATTACCACCACAGCATGAACTAATTAGCTCACCCGAGGCTTCTGTTGTATCGTGACGTACCGACGCATCAATCAAGATGTTATCAGACAGCTCGAAACCAACGTTCATGTAAGGGGCTTTCGTTACGTAATTTAAATCCCATTCCCAAGAAAGGAAACTTGCAGACAGTAAACCATCTGACACAAGCTCAACGCCATCTGCGTCAGTGATAGTTAGCAACTGTGAATTGTTACCATCAAGGGTTTGGATAAATGTCTGCCAGCTAGACCAGCTTGTCGCGATATCTTGGTTTGAGTAGTAATAACCCACAGTTAGGTCGATACCGTTATCAAACTCTTTACGCAAGCTAAAGTCGTTAATCATGTTACCTAAGTCATTAATGCGCGTATCAAACTGTAAGTTTGTGAACGCCTGACCTGTGTAAGTCTCACCTGCGCCTGGGCCGTTAGCAAGTACAACGCTGGTGCTATCACAGTTAAGCGCGTTTCCATCGCCATCTGTTGCACCACTACAAAGCGCTGAAGCGAAGTTTGATACGTCACCTGGACCTGCTGGGAAACCGTCGGTGAATGGCGCGATAAAGCCACCCGAGATATCTGAAATACGGAACTTGTTTAACAAAAACAAGTTTTCAGCAACTTCTAAATCAACCTCTACACCAAATGAGTTTACTTTTGACTCAATGCCGTCACGAACATCACGGTTCTCAGGGTTGCCATAGCTGTCAAAAGTAGAAATATTTGTGTTGTATGCAGAGTTTAGTGCTTGTGAGCTCGCATCATACCCTGGCACAGGGCCGTACTCGCCGTCACCTTTTACTAGCACAGGTGAAGGTAAGTATGTTGACACTTTGTCATCAAGGTTTTTATAGAAGAAACGGATATGCCCGTTATCTAACATCTTAGTAATGTTGAATTTAATCTGGCCACCTTGATCACCGTTATATCCCGTCTCACGAGGGCCTTCGCCGCCGCGGGCAAAACCGGCGATGTGATAGTAAAGATCGTCGTTGATTTCACCGCCGTAGCGAAAATCTAAGCGAAACTCTTCGTAATCAACACCGAATGAAGTACCGATAGCACCGCCGCCAACTTCACCAGTATTACTGATTAAGTTGATAACACCACCTGGTGAGTTACTCGCAAACGTAGATGCAGAACCACCGCGCACTGCTTCTACGTTAGCTACCGACCAGTCGTAACGTAAAAAGTTGTCAGCATTACCGAAGTTGATGTCACCGTACTCTAAAACAGGCAAGCCATCTTCGTGAATTTGCAAGAATTTAGAACCACCTGTCGCTAGCGGAATACCACGGATGGTGATGTTTGCATTACCTCCACCACCAGATGACTCTGCGCGGATACCAGGAAGCGCACGGAATACTTCAGCAGTAGAGCGAGGAGCAAGCTTTAAAATATCTTCTTCGTCAAATGCGCTAACCGATACACTAGCTTCCTGCATAGTCGCACCGCCTGGCGCTGCAGTTACCACGATTTGCTCAAATTTTTCTTTAGATTTGGCTTCAGAATCTGCTGTCGCAGCGTCTTGAGCGATAACTGACCCAGAAAGCGCAGTACAAACGGCAAGTGTCAGTGCGTTGAGTGTGTGATGTTTTTTCATATTTTCTCCGGCAATGTGTTGGAGTTGTTAAATCCTAAGTAGCCGCTTCCCCTAACTACTAGGGTTGGTGGCAACACAAACATACTTAATCGATTAAGAATCTATAACAAAAAAACAACATTGTAAACATCCTGTGAAAAACTTTTATTGTATTAATTGATTTAGCGCAATTCTGCGGTAACAAAAATAAAAGTAAAATGCTTGTTTAGTAAAGAGTAATACGATGCTAACGGCTTCTTCATTATCGATTAAGAAGAATTAATGATGGCAAATAAACGCGTGCTAATTTCGATAAACCAATTTGAACTATGGTCCCATACACATTCAAACACAGAAAACGTACTATATTTAGCCTATGCTAAATGACAGGTAGGCACTCAAGGTCACGTGTTTGCCCTAGCGAGAGTTCTGAAGTAAATAAAATGGAACAACAACAAAATGTGCGAAGGTTACACTGGTTGAACACTAATCAAGAATCAATCCCTAAGGTTGAAATAGAACGCGACACCACAGACATGTTAATAGGCAACAGTTTCGTCGGTTTTTTGATGACTATATTTGCCTTTTCTGGCCTTGTCTTTTTCTTTGAAAGTGAATCTCCCGCTGCGTTTCACCAAAAGTTCCAGCTATGGGTAATTATGGTAGGCGTTTGCCTTGCCCGGTTAATAGATTCGATTTATTGGCGAATAAACCTAGCAGGCAGGGCTTACCGCCCACGTCCAGCGTTAATACGATTTGCTGCTGGCTTATATGTCACCGGCAGCTTGTGGGCGATTTACTCTGTTAGCTTTTACAACGCCATGTCTACCCCTGAACTGGCGGCAACTATGGTGGTACTGGCTGTTATGGCGGGTGGCGCCGGGACCGTTCTTTCACCTAATAAAAACTTGGTCGGCTTTTATTCTACCGCCCTACTCGTGCCTATGTCTTTATGCGCTCTTCTCGATGAAAGCGAGAAGTTTTTTATTTTAGGGGTTCTTGGGATGGTCTTTTGGTTTGGCATCTTTACCAGCGCATTTCGCTACCACAAGTTTTTTATTAACACGTTGCACCTCAAAGCTAAAAACAATAGTTTAGTGGAGCAAATGAAAGTTGAACGTAGTGAAACCGAAAAAGTTAATCAGTTACTTATTGCCTCTAATCAAAAACTCGATGCCTCAAATATAAACCTTGAAGCAGAGGTGGAGCGCAGAACGGCGGAGCTTTACCGACTTTCAAACAGAGATCCCCTCACTGACTTACTTAACAGAAATGGTTTTTTAAAGCACTTAAATAAACTTATCGATACCACTCGCGCACTGGAAAACTCGCTAGCCGTTCTTTTTATTGATTTAGACGGTTTTAAACAGGTAAATGACAGCCTAGGTCACAAAATAGGTGATATCGTGCTAGCAGAAATTGCCAAACGGCTGCGTAACTATACCGAAGACAATCACTTAGGACGTTGGGGCGGTGACGAATTTGTTGCTGTCATTCCCTACGCCAACGTAGACACGGCAAAAGCCGTTGCACATGCCATGCGAAGCGGCGTTACCGTTCCTATTGTTGCAAACGACAATCAAATAACGCTAGATGCCACCATTGGTATTGCCATGTTCCCCGACCATGGAGATACCGCCTTAGCATTAATACAGCAAGCCGATCTCACTATGTATGACCAAAAGCGAAAGCACCGTGGGTCAATAGGCGTGTTTAGTGAAGCCTTGCACAAAGAGATAAAAATAGAGCAGCGTTTATGTGAGCGCCTTCGCTCTGCGATAGATAAAGGAGAGCTTGCGGTTCATTATCAGCCTATTATTGACGTTAGCACTAACGCGCTATCGTCGGTTGAGGCACTGTTACGGTGGACATGTGACAACGAGAAAATTCCTCCCACCGTTTTTATACCACTTGCTGAACGAAGCGGCTTGATGCCAGAGATTGGTGCGTGGGTATTGAACAGAGCACTTATCGACTTATCTCACTGGCAGCTTAATCAAGAGCTAGCAATATCGGTTAATGTATCGGTCGCACAGCTGCTCGACGACAGTTTTTTCAAATCACTAGACAATGTCCTCTTATCTACGAAAGTATCACCAGAGCGACTGCATTTAGAGGTAACTGAAAGTGTATTTGCCATCGATAAGAATGTCGTGAGCAGAAGAGTAAGCGACCTTGTTAAGCGCAATGTAAAGATATCTATTGACGATTTTGGTACTGGGTATTCTTCGTTAAGCCGACTTCAGTCGATACCATTTGACTTTATAAAAATAGATCGCTCTTTTGTACAGAATAGCTCTGAAGAGAGTGATACCATAATACGGGCTACACTTTTAATGGCAAAAGAGTTTGGCTGTAAAACTATAGCAGAGGGCATAGAAACCGACGAGCAAAGGCAGCACCTCGCTCGCCTCGGTACCGACTATTTGCAAGGTTTTTACTTCGCCAAACCTATGAATGCTCACGATTTTATTTCTTGGTATAACGAAAACTACTAACCACCATGGCGCAACTTTATTTTTACTACTCTGCGATGAACGCGGGGAAATCGACATCGCTTCTTCAATCAGCATACAACTATCGCGAACGCGGTATGCACTCTATCATATACACTGCAGCGCTAGACGACCGTTACGGTGTGGGAAAAGTCACCTCTCGAATTGGGCTTCAGGCCGACGCCAAGCTGTATTCGAAAGACGACGACCTGTTCACGTCAATTCGACTAGACTGTGAAAAGCGTAAACCGGATTGTGTGTTTATAGATGAAGCACAGTTTTTAACAAAGGCGCAAGTCAGGCAGCTCGTAGAAGCAGTCGATGAATTGGACGTTCCAGTACTTGCTTACGGCCTGAGAACTGACTTTTTAGGGGAAACCTTTGAAGGCAGCCATTACCTGCTTGCTTGGGCTGACAAACTGTTCGAATTGAAAACCGTTTGTCACTGCGGCCGAAAAGCTAACTTTGTAGTCAGGTTAGATGAAAATGGTAATGCAGTTAAAAATGGCGACCAAGTTCAAATTGGCGGTAATGACACGTACGAGTCTATGTGCAGAAAACATTTTAAAGCGCTAGTTTGGGATGAGTAAACATACATTTAAGTAAGCATACTTATTTTAAATCTTCTTTCGTAGGCTAATAACCTTTTAGCCTACGTCATCTAAATTTCTTTCAACTTAGCACCAATGGTTGATAGTCCCAAAAGCGACGTAATAGGGCTGACGCTTTAACAAACCTTTCACAACACCCCATTTAGTTTTCTTATAAAAGCGCGCGACACAGACCTGACTTAAGGCATTAAGGAATACTTGCGCCACGTGCAAACACCGACTACTGTTAAATTGCTGTAAATAATAAACTTTTGGTTAACATACTCAGCAAGGACACACACATGACGCACTCTGACACATTCAAACCAGCGTTAATTGCGCTTTCCATCACAGCAGCTTTGCATAGCGGCGCCGTAAGCGCACAAGAGACATCCGAAGATGCAGAGGTGGAAGTTATTCAAGTTTCCGGTATTCGAGGCTCGTTGATGCGAGCGCAGGCTGTAAAAATGGATAATGACTCGATAGTAGAGGCCATATCAGCGGAAGATATCGGTAAATTACCCGACTCATCTATTGCAGAATCACTTGCTCGCTTGCCAGGCTTATCCGGTGAACGTGTTGGCGGCAGAACGTCAGGTATTTCGGTTCGCGGATTCAAAGAAGATTTTACGGGTACCTCTCTTAATGGGCGAGAGCTAATCGGTATAGGTGATAATCGCGGCGTTGAATATGACCTTTATCCTGCCGAAATCATGACCGGCGCAACCATCTATAAAACGTCAGATGCATCGCTTATCGTCCAAGGTATTGGTGGTACTGTAGATTTGCAAACCGTGCGTCCGTTAGCTGCACAAGAAACCCTTACCGTTACCGGCGTATACGAGCTTGGTGGTAATGATTCAGATAACCCTGAATTTGATAACAGTGGCAACCGCTTCGCTCTGTCTTTTGTTGAAAAGTTTGCCGATGACACCGTTGGCCTAGCCCTCGCCATAGCGTCGACAGAGTCACCCAGAAATGAAAGAAAATACGGCGTATGGGGTTACGGTGAAAACGATGACGGTCAAATACTTCCCTTTGGGCTCGACACCCAGGCCATAAGCCGCGTGCTTGAACGAGATACCATTTCAGCCATACTCCAATGGCGACCGACAGATAGATTAGATATCGTGTTTGATGCACTCGATATCGATTATTCAGACTCAGGTGTTATCCGCGGGTTTATCGACCCCTTTGCAGCGGCGAACGTAAGTGGTAGTGGCGTTAATAGCACAGGCACACAAATTAACGCCAACCCGGTTTTGCGTACTGACCCTGCGCAAAAAGACGGTGAACTTCAAACTTTTGGCTTGAATATTAGATATGATGTTAACGACGACTGGTCAGTTTCGCTTGATGTAGCCGATAGTGAATCAAGCAAACGAGATTTGCGCGGGGAATCTTATGCGGGTTTAGCACGCTCTGGCGCGCTTACCAACGACGAACTGGGTTCGCGCCAATTTCAAATGAGTGCCGATGGCATTTATTTTACTGATAGCAGTGGCCTTGATGCATTTTCAGATCCCGCACTATTGCAGTTAGCGGGGCCACAAGTATGGGGTGGCGGAATGGCAAATATTGCCGACCAGTTTGCCACCGATGTTTTACAGGCAAACGGTCAGCCTTACAGTTACTTCAACGCACAAGATGGCTTCTTAAATTTTGCTGACTTTGAAGAAGAGTTAACTACGGCACGCTTTGAAGCTGTAGGCTATGTTGACTGGGGTATCTTCAATACACTTACCGCGGGCGTTAACTACAGCGACCGAAGCAAAGCAAAAGATAATAAAGGCTTTTTTGCAACCGCGTCGTCTTACCCATTCTCCGAGGCTATTCCATCTCAATATCTATACAACGGTTTAACCGACCTTACATGGGCAGGTATGGGGTACGTTGTCGCTTACGACGGCTTTGCCCCTTATAACGACGGCGAATACACCTTAAATGATGCGGGCCTTCTAGAGCCAGACCGATTAGGTGATAGCTACACCATTGACGAAGAAGTGACCACGCTTTACGCCCAGCTCGATTTCGAAACAGAGGTCCAGGGCTTCAATGTCAAAGGTAATGTGGGTGCTCAATATGTTCAAACAGACCAAAGTTCAACCGGCTTCATCGGTATCGTTGGCGACAACTTTGCGGTGTGTGACGACGATGGTAACCAAGTTGTTGATACAGACTGCATCATTACTGACGGAGACGACTACTCTCACTTTTTACCAAGCCTTAACGTTAGCGTCGAGCTTAACGAAAATCGCTACTTGCGATTCGGTGCTTCAAAAACCATTAGCCGCGCCCGTATCGATCAGATGAAAGCGTCGGGCTTTGTGAAATTCGACCAAAATATTGAACTTATTGCCACACCTAATACTGAAGCTGCGGTAGAAGCGTATGGATCGCCTTGGTCTAAATTCTCAGGAAACCCAACCCTTCGCCCATTAGAGGCAAATAATTTCGATATATCGTTTGAAAACTATTTTGACGGCGAAGGCTATGTGTCCGTTGCGCTCTTCTATAAAGATTTAGTTAATTGGACCCGCGACGGCAACCAACTTATTGATTTTACGAACGATGTAACGAATGACGGCGCAAACTATTTCATTCCAGGCTTTCACGATAGGATTATTGACGTAGCGGGCAACTACGGCCCTGAGGATACGCCATACGAGGTGGGAGACTTAGTTACGCCTCCTGATCAAGGCTTTTACTCTTTCTTCGAAGATGGCCTTGAAGGTGAAATGAAAGGGATTGAGCTAACTGCCAATATTCCTTTGCGAATGCTCGCCGACGCATTAGATGGATTTGGCATTGCAGCATCTGCCACGATTTTAGACGCAGAACTTGAAGACGGCACCGCTATTCCAGGTCAATCTGACAATACTTACAGTATTACCGCGTATTACGAAATGAAGGGTTTTGAATTCAGGGTTGCAGCAACCGATCGTTCTGAATTTTTAACGTATCAGCGTGGCGGCTCTAATAAAATTGAAGCGGCTACCCGTGACGCCGTAACGCAGGTAGATGCGCAAATCAGTTATGACTTTGCTGACAGCGGCATGGAATACTTAGCAGGCTTAAGAGTCTCACTACAAGGGGTGAATCTTACCGACGAAAAAGAAGAAACCATTGATGGTAATGGAATCGTTACGTTGCGCCGAGAGTTTGGCCCTTCTTATATGCTCAATTTAAACTACGCATTTTATTAGGAGTTACAGAAATACGTGGTGCCGTTACTATGCCAAGACATAGTAGCGGCCCTCAACTATTGAGACAGTGATTCTCAATTTTTCTATTTTGAAGCGTCTATACTGACGCCACCAGCACCTAATCAACCTACCCCATTAAAAGCACGAGGCGATCGCTTTGAAGAGAAAACATCGCTACCTTCTTTAATCGCTGTGAACTAAAAGCAATCTGCAACATATATGACGCTAGAGACTTATACCGTTTCACCAGTTCTTAATTCAAACGGCAATGTAGTTTTAGCCTCGAGGTTTTCAAGCAGCGCTTTTGTTGCTTGAACGCCTTTTTCAGAGCTTGATTGGCACACAGTAGTAAGGCTTGGTCTAGCGCGCTCAGCTTCCTCTATACCATCGAAGCCAGTAATCTTAAGTTCTTGTGGCACTTTTATGCCCATTTCAAGCGCCATATGCAGGAGCTCTAAGGCAATAATGTCACTCATGCACAGCACTACATTAGGACGTGGTGAACTCATCAACACCTCTTTGGCTGCTTGTCTAGCAAAGTGGCGATCACTTTCCGGCAGATGCCAGATACGATCATTGCTCACGTTGACGTTTTTTTCTTCTGCGGCCTTTAAGTAACCATCTAGACGGCGGTGTGCAATCGAGCTTTCAACATCAATAAGCGGGCTATCGTAAATACGGCAAGTCGAAGGTGAATCAATGAGGCGCAGACCAAGAATGGCAATACTATCGCCTTCGTTTAGCGCGTGGTGCGCGACGCGATATGCAGCTTCTTCATTGTCGATATTAATTGATGGCTTTTTCTCTAAATCAAAATCCACTGTGACGACAGGCTTTGTTAACGCGGCTAACTCTTTTACCAAATTGGAATTGCGTGGCTGACCATAGCAGATAAAGCCATCAACAAAGTCTACAACATCAAGGATGCTGTCTGAGTCTCCGGCATATAAGAGTAAGTGTTTATTGTTCTCTTGTAGCGCAGAAGATACGCCTTTGATAAACGTACTCGCTACGGGGTCACTTACCATATAAGAAATACTGTCAGCGAGCACCAAAGCCACTATGTTTGACGTGCCTTTTCTAAGGATTTGCGCCGCTTTATTCGGCCCGCTGTATCCTATTTTTTGACACCGCGCTAATATTTCTTCGCGCTTCGCTTTCGATAATTGATCGGGGCGATTAAAAGCATTTGAGATTGTTGCTGTCGAGACGCCCAGCTGCTCGGCAACATCTTTAAGGGTCAGTTTTGTTTTATTCATTATTATTAGCTCTCTTAACGAACTTAATACCCTTACTTATAAAAAAGGGTAGAAAGCATACGCTGCGACTACCCTTCACTATAACACTATCTTAAACGTTTAACTTACAATTTTTAACGTCCTAGTAGTAGGTTGTGTAACGAAATACTGTACAGCTTAATATTTAGAAAAAATCGCCATTAGCGCGTTCCAAAAATCTTATCACCAGCATCACCTAACCCCGGCAAAATGTAGCCTTTTTCGTTCAAGCGTTCGTCTACGGCTGCCGTGAAAATATCAACATCAGGGTGAGCATCAACAACCGCTTTAATTCCTTCGGGAGCGGCTACAAGAAAAAGCCCCATTATTTTGGTACACCCTTTTTTCTTAAGTAAGTCTATGGTCGCAATTAAGGTGCCACCTGTAGCAAGCATAGGGTCAACAATAAGCGCCGTACGTTCATCAATGTTTTTCACCACCTTGTCGAAGTAAGCCACCGGCTGAAGCGTTTCTTCATCGCGATAAAGCCCAACAACGCTGATTTTTGCATTGGGGATAAGCTCAAGTACACCTTCAAGCATACCTAGGCCGGCACGAAGAATGGGCACAACCGTAATTTTTTTACCTTTGATCTGCCGCACTTCCACATCGTCGCCAGACCAGCTTTTAATGGTTGCCCGTTCGGTAGGTAGTGTTCGCGTTGCTTCATAGGTAAGAAGGTTTCCTACTTCAGATGCGAGTTCGCGAAAGTCCTTACTGCTTATATTACCATGTCGCATAAGCCCGAGTTTATGCGCAATGAGCGGGTGAGTTATTTCGTGAACGGCCATGTGAGACTCCTTTTAATCGATTTAGCTATATTTTACCCAAGGTATATTTTAGTTAAAGCGATTAGTCGTGAAAATATGTTTATTCAATGAAATACCTCACGCTCACTACCGCTACCCTACTTGTAGGGTAGCGCCATCAGGCATGGTTACCTCAATCTTCATATTACCGCCCACAGCAGCCAAATAGGCGGCCGCGCGCTGAAGAGAGACGTCTTGAATACGCTTCGATTCTAACTTGCTTACGCCCGATGCGGTTACCGACAACGCCATCGCTACGACTTCTTGTTTAACTCTATGCTGCTTTCTAATGTCACCTAATGTGATTTCTTTCATTGTTTCTTACCGAGAATTACGGGCATTAAAAAAGCCCAGATGGTGATACCTTCTGGGCTTTTGCAAAACGTTCTACCTGCTGTGCCCAGAAGCCAATACTTGCCCCTGAACACCGATGGTCAGGTGCAATCAGTAATTAAAATTATAAAAATAAACCGTTGTAACGTTTTGCATAATAATTCTCTTTTCACGATGCGCTTGTCGGTCCGGCCCTATGCCGTGACTAAGCGTTTTAGGATGTCTATACGATATATCGGCGCTGAACTTGCCTATTTACCGCGTACATTTATCCTTAACCATAGCATGTCCATAAGCAATAGCAATGACTTTCCAAAAAGGAAAGTGCCTATATGCTTGTGTTATTGAACCTTAAGCACAAGAGCTAAATCCTTTACTTATCATTAAGATACTCGCCTTCCCTTACCTGTTTTACTCGCGCGAGAAAATCTGGGACTAATGCACTCCCCTCCTCGGGTGACCATGGGGCGAAGCCCTTATCATCGGTAACCTCATAGGGTCCCTGCTTAACTTCCATAAAGACAACAGGGCTATGGCAGGTGGTTGCATGCCACACGTTTGGCGGAATTTCCACGCCGCTGGTTTCACCATTCGCACATAAGCTAATTCTTTGCTCGCAACGCCCCTGTTCGTCGAAAAAAATAAGGTCGAGCTCACCATCGAGTACCATAAAAAATTCCCACTTATGCGGCTGAGTATGTCGGTGTGGCCTTACATATGAATCGGGCATCATCGCGATAAAGAGTCGCTGAACGGGATCTTGATAGTTATTGTGTACATTTAAATGAGCGCGACGACGGGAACTTCTGTCAGCCTGGGCTTTTAGGTTTTCAAACAGCGTTTTATCAAACCGCTTTATCCCCATTCGTTCAACAGCGCTTTGCTTTGAAGTAACGTCTTCATTATTGGCCAACACTTCCTCCCGAAAACTTGTAATAAGCGATAGGCGGGCTGCGAGCTTAGCTTCACAGCCTTCTATAAAAACCTATCGCTTAAGTTACTGTTGCAATAGCAAAGTTACAAGCTTAGAGGCTAGCTATTTCGACCCATCCTCCTTGAATGAACTTCACCTTCTTATCTTGGTGGCAAAAGACAGGAATTTTCCAACCCGCTTGCTCACTTTTGTTAAGACGGCTGTCTGGCCACGTATAGGCGGCTTGCGAAGACAGTTTCACCCACTTATAACTGCCATTTAAAGGCGCTCGGCCAAGCTGTTGCCAACCTTTACTCTGTATATTCACTTCTACTCCGCTCGGGCTGAAACGAATCATTGGCACGTCGTACTCATCAAGTACCACCATATGATGATCGCCACTGTAACTCACTCTAATTGCGCTTTCAGCGCCTGGAATAACCATGGCTGATAGGTCTGCTATCGGTGCAGAGTAGCGGTCAACCGTAACCAAAACCCGTTCATTAGGTGGCGCCAACGATTTGAAGTATCCAACAATATCACTACGCTCACCGTTTACCGCTAACGCAATCTTCCAATGATCCGAGTGTTCGTCAGTCTTTTCTAAGCGTTTGTCATACCAGCCGTAATAGTTTTTATCGCTCACTAATGTCCACTTAGACTCTAGCTTTCCGTCTGTTACCCATTCAGGCAAAGGTCTCGGACCTGCGGTTTGCACCTTAAACCACATGGGGTGATCCCAATTCGCATATACGCCAGCCTTGGTGATACGAATAAAGGGTTCATTATTATCCTCGAGCACTTCTACCTTTCCTTCACCCGTAAACTGCACGAGTATTTCGTTGCCTAAAGGCGAGCTTTGAACTTGGGATAAAATGGATGTGTCGTTTGTTATTTCCTTATCAATTACCGGAAGCCACTCTCCGGCAACAGCAGAAACGCCATGGGCAAAAGTATTAACCGATAAAACGCTAGCAACGCTTGTTAACGCGATAAAAGCAATAATACGTGTATACATATTAACCTCCCCTATTGGCACATTGCCGAAAGTTCACCCGTTACTGTGATGGCTTTAGAGGCTGACGGCACCAAGTTCCCCTCCTTGTCACGGGCATTAACAAACAACATATAATCACCCGGCGGCACTACCGCTTGTTGTGAAGGCATTTCAAGCACTATGCTGTTGGTGTTGTGGCGCACGATAGGTAATATAACGCTGCGCTGGTCACCGTCGATAAGGTGGGTAATGTTAGTTCTTCTTATTAACACCGCCGACTCTATCTTGGCGTTCATTGCCGCCGATGCTTCGTCACCGTTTTTTAACCCAATACGGAAGCGTTCGCCTACCGAAACCGTTTTGTTCTTTTTACCAATTGCGGGGCGATCGCCAAACATATAAGCAGGTTTGTAAATTTCAAAGGAAGGATCTCTACCGTCGTTCGGTGAGAAGCCTGGCAAGGTAACACTATACGCATACGCGGTATTAATCGGAGCATGCCCCCCAATTAACACGCTTCCGTCGGGAAGAAGCGCTGCAGAGTTGTGATACGTACGCGGCCTATTTTGTTCTGCGACCTGCTTAAAGGTTTCCGTTTCTGGGTCAAATATCCCAGCTTTTAGTATGGGCTTACCTGAACCAGGTAACACAACCTCATCTCTATCAGCACCGGATACAACGAGCACCTCTCCAGTCGGTAACAATACGCCCGTACCGTACCAACGTCCTTGCGTAAGGCTGCCTGTAGAACGTGAATCATAAAGCATTTTTTCGCCGTCAATCGTGACCGAGTCTATACGCGCTAAGTTAGTGCCTACATATAACCCTGGGCTAGTAGCAGCCACACCGGTCAACACTCCCCCCGCGGTAAGAAACTCGGCTTTACTGTACTTTCCTTCGCTGTCTGGCGTTAGCGGCAGCATCATTGAGAACGTAGAACCTCTAAAGCCAGCGCCCAATAGAGATTGTACATCGGCCAATCGATAGGGGTCGTCGATAATAGGTGCCAATGCATCAAACGGGTTAGCAATAAACTCTTCAGTGAGCCCCGTAAGTAAGCCATTAAGTGAGGTGTCTGATTGCGTATTGGTAACGTTTAGGAAACTTGCCAAGTCGCTTATACCCGCTTCATTAAGGGGGAGAGGTAGTCCAGCGAAGCCTAAATCTGCCCACGTCTTTGAAGAGGGATCATATGCCGCAACAATATTCCATAAGGCCTGGTCATAACTTTGGCCAAAAGGATTAAACGCTTGCCCGCCACCATTGTAAAACACGTGCCCGTTTGGCAATAGATGAAGCCTTGGGTATAGCGGTAGTGAACGCTCTGCTAGCGGCCCGTTGTCAGTCCATTCTCCGCACGAGGTATCGTAGGTTTCAGTCACCGTTACGTTTCTACCTGAAGTCTCAGGCCGCGTTAAATAAACGGGCTTCACGAGTTTAGTTACACCACTGGCTACCAATACATTGCCGTTAGCAAGAGACAAGGCGCTGGGATACCAACGTCCAAAGTTCATATCCCCAGTTTTGCGCCAGCTGTTATCTTCTGGATTAAAAATGCGGCTGTTTTTAAGGCCTTCTAATTCAGATAAACCAAAATTAATTGGCTCTCCTAGTAAGCTGGTATTAACCCCAGGTTCATGGTAGTAATCTGTACCGCCCACTGCCATAAGTTCACCGTTAGGTAAGCCTACTAGGTCTGCGCAAAATAACGCACCATCGTTATTAGTTCGGTCATCGTCGGTATTCAAGTCTACTGGCAAACTCGTACCTAACAGGCCGGTAATATCCCCAATAATGGTTTCTGAATCATTACCATCTGGGTTTGCGCCTGCATCTACCGGCGAGGGAGCAATCCAACTCGCATTGTCATTTTTCATGGTAAGAACGCGAGTTTGGTCGTTGATTATTGCTGAACCAATTTCTAGCAGTGCGTTGTATTCAACATTTTCGGTACCTTCTAACGCATTGAAATAGAGCACACGACCATCGTTTAAAAGCGCAAGACTCCCTGCGGCAGGTTTACACTTCAGTACACCATCCTCGTTCTCCTCACATTTCCCATTGTCCAGGGTAATTGTTTATCGGGTTGGTTATATTGGTGTTGTTTTGGTCGGGAAATTCGCCCGATACGAGTGGCTCTTCAAACGGGTCCGTAAAAACCCCTTTTTGTTTGCAGACTTCAATGTTTGAGCATTCGGGCGTCACAATGGGTACTTTGCCCTTGTTGCGATCGGCAATGGCAAATTGTGAGGCGATACTTAAAGAGAGTAAGGTGAGTGTAGGTAAAAATAACGGACGTTTTTGCATGATGGCATCCTATTCTTGTTGAGTGTACGCACTGCTAACTTAAGGGTGGCGCCCTCAAAATGTTAACAGCACGTTAACAAAACGTATAAGAAAGATGCTTAGATGCAAAAATTAAAAGTTTTTTTATTTTTTATTTTTTACGCATTCTGCGGCTTTGTTCTTGGCGCTTTTCCTCGCGCTTTTCTTTTCTATCTTTTTTGTCAGGCGTTAGAGAGCCAGTTTTGAACTTCTCTTTTCTTTTTGCTTTTGCCTCGGCTTTTTTAGCGGCAGCCTTCGCCATTTCTTCTTTTTCACAAATTAGCATTTCTGGCGTTTCTAAGGTGACCCGACCAAGCTTACCAGACTGCAACTCCTTAAGAAGGATCTCACAGATTTTATGTAAATTAACCCGTCCCCCCGAAGCGATAGCACCACGCGTTTTTGCCGCGGCTTCTAAAAACTCAATTTCAGTTGAAGGAAGCTCGTCTAGCTTGAAACGCTCTTTCATTACTTCTGGGTAGGCTTTAATTAGATAGTCGGCAGCAAAAAAGCCAACATCGTCATATTCCATAGCAGTATTTTTTACCGCGCCAGATGAAGCTAATCGATATATAGAGTTCGGGTTTTCTAGTTTAGGCCACAGTACCCCAGGGGTATCGAATAAAATAATGCCGCTGCCTAAATTGATGCGTTGCTGACTTTTCGTTACGGCGGGTTCATTACCTGTTTTCGCAATTATTCGATCTGCAAGGATATTAATCAGCGTGGACTTTCCTACGTTAGGAATACCCGTGATCATTGCTTTTATCGCTTTCGGCTGGCCTTCTTTATAGGAACAAATACTGCGAATCAACTGCATGAGTTGCTTGCTATTACCCGGGTTGTCACTCGATGTAGTTATGGTTTTAACCCCCCGCTCTTTTTCGAGGCTTTCTTGCCATAGGGCGGTTAATTCCGGGTCCGCCAAGTCGTATTTATTAAGAATTTTGATACACGGCTTGGCGCCCCGAATTTTGGCAATCTCGGGGTTTTCGCTCGAATAAGGAATTCGCGCATCTAATACTTCAATAAGAATATCAACTTGATTAAGTGACTCTTTTATTTCTTTAAGGGCTTTGTGCATGTGCCCAGGGAACCATTGTAATGCCATGGTTAATTCCTATCGTAAACGTGTAGTAGGCGCTGAACTTAGCGCCTTAGCTCGTAAGCGCAAATATTAACGGCGCTGGCCAAGTTTAATGAGTCAATGTTACCACTTCCGGAAATGGTAAAGGCTGTTGCGTTTAATTGCCTTAATGATTCACTAGGTACACCTCGCGCTTCATTGCCAAACAGGTAGCACTGAAAGTCTTTAAAACCTTTTGTTTTGATATTAGCCCCGTCCATGTCTAAAAAAGCAAAGCGCTCAAAGCGTTCGCTTAGCGTATCTAACGGAACGTTAAGCTCCATATTTACATGAAAGATAGCGCCCATGCTGGACCGCACCACTTTAGAGTTAAAGGGATCTACGCTATTGGGACTAAGCAATAACGTGAAGTTATCAAACCAAGCTAGGGTTCTTAAAATAGTGCCTAAGTTACCTGGGTCTTGCACTTCATAAAGATAAATATACTTGCTCTGTGAGGACTTCGCTTGTTCACTGATAGCAGTTTTAAAATCTGAAGTGCTTGTTGTGGTTTTAGGCAACGGTACCCGAGCAATGATTCCCTGAGGCGATGTTGTGTCGCTGAGTTGCTGCATTTGCTGAGAAGATACGATCTGTACCTTAATATTAGCACGGGAAATATCGCTATTTTGGCTTATCCAAGACTCATATTCAGTCGTCGCGTAAAGCGTAATGTCGTTAAAAAAGCCGTGGTCGTCATCACTCACTTTAAGCAACTCCAAAACTAAGTGCTCCCCCTCCACCAAATAGAAGCCAAACTGGTTTCTATATTTCTTCTGATGAAGCTTCTTCACATCACTTAGTTTCATTATCACAGCCCTTTTCTTAACTTTCGGCGCAAGTGTAAGGTATGCAGCGAAAAACGCAAAGCAGCAAGTCGTTTTAGTAACGTAAAAAGGGACAGGCTTTTGGCTAGTCATAGGAAAAAAATAATTACTTCGCTTGCTTTGGTTAAAATTAGTTATCCCCATAATGAGCAACAAAGCACTATCATAATAAATATCAATTACCTACAATCACTGCTAGAAAGTTGCACCGAATGCAGTGTGACGTACATTGAAGTTTTGACTTCCCCTACTTAGAAAGTAACAGGACATACCATGGCGTTTAATTTAGCGATTAATAACGATATTGCAGTCATTACGTTTGATGACGGAAAAGTTAATGCAGTTGGCTTTACCCTTATTGAGCAATTCAACAATGCCCTTGATGAAGCAGAAAAAAACGCGAAAGCCGTTGTACTGCATGGCGGTGAAGGCAAGTTCTGCGGCGGGTTCGACTTATCAGTTATGAAGTCTGGGGACAAAGAAAAACAACACGAGCTTGTATCGAAAGGGGCTGATTTAATTGTACGCCTATATAGCTTTCCAATACCGGTTATTGTTGCTGCAGAAGGCCACAGTATCGCAATGGGCGCTATTATGCTTATGGCGTCAGACTTGCGCATAGGTAAAGATGCGGATACTAAATACGGCCTCAACGAGACGGCTATCGGTATGGTACTACCGCCTTTTGGTATGGAACTCGCCAAAGCAAGGCTTGCTAACACGAGCCAAACCGAAGCGCTACTTTTCTCTCGTATTTATCAAGGTAAGGAAGCGGTGAAAGCGGGATTTTTAGATGCAGCCGTACCACAAGAGAAAGTGTTAGCAACGGCTATAGGATACGCGGAACAACTTAAAATGCTGCCCTCCCAAGCATTCGCAGCATCTAAACTTCAGCTGCGAAAAGAAACCTTAGAAAAAATGAAAGGCTAACGTAAGAAAATACCACCGGTTGAACAAAAAACCATTAAATAGCAAGGTGAGCAAAGGGCCCAGCATTCGAAATGCGCGTTAACGTTGATAATGTTAACGCGCATCTGACTTTCTATATCTCTTGCTATCTAATAGGGCCTGAACGGCGCTCAATTTCTTCTTTGAGTCTATTCCTGAAGCCTAGTTCAAAGCTCAGCTCCGCTAATACAAACAATGGCCCAATGGCTAACCCCATAATGTCATCGACAAAAGCAGGCTTTTTGCCTTCGTAATGATGACCGATAAACTGCAAGATCCAGCCCCCTACAAATATGCCCAATGAGAGAGCCAGCCATGTACCTACGCCATACTGTGCAATAGGCTGAGCAAAATAGACCATGGCGCCAGTGATAAGCGCCATTATAAGGCCAAGCTTTACATCTAATTTAATGTAAAACGCACTACTGATAAGCCAAACAAACAGTGCCGGGCTCGCGTTAATCGTACCAATTAGCGGAAGGTGTACCGCAAAGGCTGGCTTGCTCAGTAAGCAAAACACTGAATAAACAATAAGCGGTATACCAATATAATGGGTATATATATTTCGTTGGTCTCTGTGGTACTTTGCGTATTCACTTAAATGTTGTTCTAAATTTTTCATACTGTATCTACGACAAGTTATCTCGAAATACCAGTTTACTCTGTACGTTAACGAACAAACTGTCGTCTTTACGACAGTAGTAACGCAAAGGTGAACTTAGTCATACTATTTCACTCATAGTGCTATTAACAAAAGATGATTGGGAGTATTTATGACCTACAGGACGTACCTTGGGGCGTTAACTGGCGCCGCACTTTTCTCTTTAGCAGCCTGCAGCACGTCACCCGATATTGATGGTTCACCTTCATCAGATTTAGGTGCGCAATCAACCCCGAGTGAGCTAACGACCTTTACCGATAGTTACTGGCAAGTGGAAAGTATTAAACAGGGCGGTATTATTGATTACAGCAATATTACTATGAACATCAGTAACAACCGTATAAGCGGTAGCACAGGATGTAACCGATACACGGGTACCATCAATGTAGAAAGTGAAAGCGACGAGCGATTTACTTTAACCACTGACAATATCGCACTAAGCAGAAAGATGTGCGCCCCAGCATTAATGAAACAAGAGCAGCAATTTATTGATGCACTTACAGAGACCGCTTTTTACGCTATCGATAAAAATACATTACTTACCCTATTTGACAGCAATAAAGCAGAAACGGTCAAAGCCATTAACACCTCGGGGTCACAGTCCTCTATGCAGCCGACACCTAATGGACCGCAAGCGCCCAACCTCCAGCAACGCCCCGTAAGTGAAAAACAGGATCGAGTTAACACGCCACAGCCCAGTGCAAAGGTTTATGACTGCGAAACTCCCAGCGCGAATACTACCTCACTGAAAGTTAACAGCTTAGGTCCAGACACTCTGGCATTAACACTTAACAATACACATCATATTGTGCAGCTTTCGCGCGCGGCATCTGGCGCGAAATATACGAATAACAAAAACGTCGTTTTTTGGAATAAAGGCGATGAAGCGACACTCTCGGTCAATTCAGGTAACTATTACTGCAGCCTAATTAAGTAGACGTACACGCTACGTAATCGGCAATTTGCCCTAAGGCGAGTGAGCGTACCCATTCTTACTCGCCTTCTCCCTTCCTGCGAACTTGAACAACGCTTTTTTTGCGTTATGACCGAAGCTGTTTTATTCCGTGTTCCTTCAAGCATATACCCTAACTATCTCAGCGCTCGCGTAACATAATTAGTTTCAGCTAAACATTTTCCTTTAGGTCATGAGCCTAAATACCCGCTTAGTGATAAAAAATGCCGACACTAGACACTTTTTAATATTTGCGATTTTTTACTTATGTAGCAGTTATTTAGTTGATTAACACTCACTTAAAATGAATGTATTCCCCCCCTCCGTCACTAAGACAAAGTTGAAATAATAGTTAGAGCACTATACAATTTATTTTTTATTGAACGACCAATTAAAATAAAATCACTGTTAAGAACGAAGCGTTTCAGCGCTTAAAATAGACGGTTCGAGGCACAGCAGGCTTGGAAAGTAACGGTGATTTTAATGAAGCGTGAAGCACTTGATATAAACGTTATCTCTTAAGAAAGAGAAAAATAGTTTCAACACTATTCATCGTATTGAAACTATAGTTATGTATTTATTTGCACATTTTTAGCTTCAACTATTTGGCGAGAATCTTCAGCACCTTTTTAACGTAGGAGTTTATGCATGTCATTACCGACTTATCAGAATTTCATTCACGGCAAGCCGATGGCAAACAAAAGCAAAGAGACCTTTGCAGTAACCAACCCCGCAACCGGTGAAGTAATTTACCACGTAGAAGTGGCTGATGAGTTCATTCAACAAGAAGCAATAAAAAGCGCAAAAGAAGGCTTTGCGGTTTGGTCTGCAATGATGCCAATTGAAAGAACCCGCATTCTAAATAAAGCGGTGGCGCTACTTCGAGAACGTAATGACGAACTAGCAAAATTTGAAGTGCTTGATACGGGCAAGCCGATTCAAGAAGCTGACTGCGTAGATATTGAAACCGGTGCTGATGTTATTGAATATTACGCAGGCCTTGCCCCTACTCAACTGGGTACGCAACAGCCTGTTGGCGGTGATTTTTTCTATACCCGTAAAGAGGCGCTTGGCGTTTGTGCAGGTATTGGCGCGTGGAATTACCCTATTCAGATCGCATGCTGGAAATCAGGCCCTGCACTTGCAGCCGGTAACGCGTTTATCTTCAAACCTTCTGAAGAAACGCCGATGGGCGCACTTAAACTTGCCGAAATCTTTATCGAAGCCGGCGTACCTGCTGGTGTATTTAATGTGGTTCAAGGTGCCGCTGAAGTGGGCCGATGGCTTACAAGTAGCCCTGACATTGAGAAGGTGTCATTTACCGGTGAAGTGGGTACGGGTAAAAAGGTAATGCAAAGCGCAGCTGCGTCTAACCTTAAAGATGTCACTATGGAACTTGGCGGTAAATCACCGCTCGTCGTATTTGAAGATGCGGATATTAGCCAAGCAGTAAGCGCGGCAATGCTTGGTAATTTCTATACCCAAGGTGAAATCTGCACCAACTGTACACGCGTTTTTGTACAGCGTTCTGTCTATCAAGCCTTTATCGACGAGCTAAAAACCCGCACGGAAAATAACATTGTAATGGGCGATCCGCTCGACCCTAACGTAAACCTTGGCGCTCTTATTTCTAAAAAGCACCAAGAGCTTGTACTTGGATACATTGCTAAAGGTAAGGAAGAAGGCGCTACCCTTCTAACGGGTGGCAACGCAGCCTCGCCTGCGTCGGCTCCGAACGGTTTCTTTGTTGAACCCACTATTTTCACAGACTGCACCGACGATATGACTATCGTGAAAGAAGAAATCTTTGGTCCGGTAATGAGCGTGCTAGTTTTTGATGACGAAGATGAAGTTATTGCCCGAGCTAACGCCACTGAGTTAGGTCTAGCGGCTGGTGTATTCAGTAAAGACATTCAGCGCGCGCACCGCGTTATTCACCAGCTTGAAGCTGGTATCTGCTGGATTAATGCTTATGGAAACTCACCCGCGGAAATGCCTGTAGGCGGTTATAAGCAGTCAGGTATTGGCCGCGAGAACGGGGTTGAAACGCTTAATAGCTACACGCAAACCAAGTCGGTTTACGTTGGCATGAGCGAAATAGAGAGCCCGTTTTAAGGCGCGTCCTAAGGAGTGAATATGCAAACGTTTGATTACATTATTGTAGGTGCAGGCTCTGCCGGCTGTGTATTAGCGAACCGCCTGTCGGAAAACCCTAAACACAAGGTGCTGCTGCTTGAAACCGGTGGCTCTGATAAAAGCATTTTTATCAAAATGCCAACAGCGCTGTCTATTCCTATGAATACCGACAAGTACGCGTGGCAGTTTAATACCGAGAAAGAACCTTATCTAAACAATCGCGAAATGCATTGTCCTCGCGGAAAGGTGTTAGGTGGCTCTTCTTCTATCAATGGCATGGTGTATGTGCGCGGACATGCAAAAGACTTTGATGAATGGGAAGCCCACGGTGCTGAAGGTTGGAATTACCAAGCCTGTCTCCCGTATTTTCAAAAAGCTGAAACCTGGTACAAAGGCAATGATGCTTACCGTGGCGGCAATGGCGAACTTGGCGTCAATAACGGTAATGAAATGAAGAACCCGCTTTACACGGCCTTCATTAAAGCCGGCGAACAAGCAGGCTATGACATTACAAGCGACTACAACGCCAAGCAACAAGAGGGTTTTGGCCCTATGCACATGACCGTTAAAGATGGCGTGCGCAGTTCTGCGAGTCGCGAATACCTAGACCCTGTTAAACACCGTAAGAATTTGACCATCGTAACTGGCGCACTGGTAACTAAAGTTGTGCTAGAAGACAAAGTGGCTAAAGGCGTTGAGTATGTGGTTAACGGTAAAACCGAAACGGCACGTACGTCTAACGAAGTTATTTTAAGCGCGGGCTCAATTGGCTCACCACATATCCTTCAATTGTCAGGTATTGGTGATAGCGAAGCCTTAGCCAAAGCGGGAATTGACGTAAAACATCACCTGCCGGGCGTGGGTCAGAATTTGCAAGATCACTTGGAGTTTTACTTCCAATATAAATGCAAACAACCGATTACGCTAAACCGCAAACTAGGTCTTATTTCAAAGGGCCTTATTGGTGCCCGTTGGTTGCTAAACCGCTCTGGTTTAGGAGCAACAAATCATTTCGAATCGTGCGCTTTTATCCGTTCTAAGGCCGATGTGGAATGGCCTGACATTCAATACCACTTCTTGCCTGCGGCCATTCGCTATGACGGAAAGTCAGCGTTTGACGGCGATGGCTTCCAAGTTCACGTAGGGCATAACAAGCCTAAAAGTCGAGGCAGCGTCACTATTCAGTCAGCCGACCCAACGGTGCCGCCTAAGATTTTGTTCAACTACCTACAGCACCAAGATGATATTGAAGGGTTTAGAGCATGCGTAAGACTTACAAGAGAAATTATCGCGCAGTCAGCATTCGACGACTTCAGAGACGGCGAAATACAACCTGGCGAACACATTCAGACGGATGAAGAGATAGACGCCTTTGTACGTGAAGCTGTTGAAAGCGCCTACCACCCATCGTGTTCTTGCAAAATGGGCGAAGACGACATGGCGGTCGTGAACTCACAAACGAAAGTTCACGGCATTAAAGGCCTGCGGGTGGTCGATTCATCTATTTTCCCAACTATTCCAAACGGCAACTTGAATGCGCCAACCATTATGGTGGCAGAAAAAGCTGCGGATATGATTTTGGGTAAGCCGGCGCTGCCATCACAGGACGTACCTGTGTCTATTCACCCGAATTGGCAAACCGAACAGCGCTAATTATTTCATTCTATTTTGCACCAATGCGCTTGTAGTTACTTCAAGCGCATCATCCACAGTGCCTATATGTCGCCTTTATATGGCTGATGCATAGCTGGGTGGGCTGTTTAATAACTAAAAAAGGAAAAAACATGTTACATTTTTATCAATACTGGGAGGGTGATAATGACAGTATGGCTTAGTGCAGGCATTATTTTTACCCTACTTTCTGTCGCGTACATTTTGTTTAAATGGGGCAACATGAAAGTGGTTGGCGTAACGCCAGTTAGAACCTTTACCTTTATTGCTATTCTTTTCACCTCAGGTTTAGACGTGGGCCTTATCATGTTCCCGCTAACCGAATTTGCAGGTTATGCTGACATAAGCGCAAGTCCTGAATATGCATTCACCAACCCACTCGCTATCGAGTTCGGCTTTTGGGGTTTCTTAATTTGGGGGTTCTACTTTCTTACTTGCTTTTATTTCTGCGTAATCGAACCCAAGGTTAAATTCTTTGAAAACCCTGTTGTTAAGCTAGTTAACAACGTTGTGATCATTGGCACCTGTGCTTTCACGGCATTTTTGTTGCTCTCGAACCTACCTTGGTATCTGCCCTCTGTCGGTGACGGTGAATCTATCGTACCCGCCTTTTACCTGATTGTTTTCGCGGCCATTGCGTTTGCGGTTTACTCAAGTACAAGCATTAAGTATGTACGTATTTTAAGCCTAACCACAACGTGGGTGTTTATTGCCTTAATTGTTGGCATGTGGGCCGGCGCATTCATATTTGGCGAAAGCAAAATGATGGCGTATTTCACCAATCTAGGTCTTATTGGTGGCTACTTTGCTAACATTGATAACTTTGTGTTGCCTATCAATGAATATCATGCATTTTATCTGTTCTGGTGGTTTAGTTGGAGCATAATGATCGGCCAATTTACATCTCGATTTGTAGGCGGCCTTAGAACCTATCAAGTGTTACTGGCAATGATGGTCATTCCGTCTATTCCTATCGCAGCTTGGTTCTCTGTGCTTTACCATTATCACAGCGCAGGGATCCCAACGGAAGGTATCACTAATTTAGCGATGGTTTTTGTCGGCGTTGTGTTTGTAATCAACTCTCTTGATTCATTAATAAGGCTTTACACAGATAACCTCAACATATCGGTTGAACGTATAGGCAAGACCAATTACATCGCCTTGAATATCGTTGCACTGTCGCTGCTAACGTTATTATTCAAATTAGATTTCTTGCAAATCCAGTGGGTTGGCGCGCTAGTTATTGCCATATTCTTTAGCTGCTTTGCTTTCATTCTAAGTCAGAAGTTTAAATCG
>CEVA01017210.1_pt1 | contig 28356 bp, 30 predicted proteins | sample 361521 | NCBI WGS metagenome assembly CEVA01 (sample SAMEA2622823, study PRJEB7988) | marine metagenome | isolation source: saline water (ENVO:00002010), including | reverse complement strand
GCCGAATCGATATGGAGGTCACCAGTCACGGATCGTTCGATATGGGGCGCGCGGTCCTGCTCGAAGCGGGACCCGTCAGAATCGTCGTCAGCGAGGAACGGGGCATCGGCGGTAACCACCCCGTGGTTTACGAGCACTTCGGGATCGACATCGCCGGTGCGAAAATCGCCGTCCTCAAAACCGCCAGTAACTGGCAGTACTATGACGCCTGGACCCGTGAAGTCATCCGCGCCGACACGTCCGGCGCAACGATGAGCGACATCGCAGGATTCGACTGGAAACATCTCCCGCGTCCAATCTACCCGCTCGATGCTGAAACCACCTTCTGATTTCCGTATCGTCAGATGACGATCTATGTCGATGCGGATGCCTTTCCCCGATCTTTGAGGGACATCCTTCTACGTGCGTCCAAACGTCTGACCATTCCGGTCACGTTTGTCGCCAACCGCTATATCCGACTCCCTGATTCGGATCTTCTCACCTGTATCGTGGCCGCCGAAGGTCCCGATCAGGCCGACGACCGGATCGCCGAATTGGCGACCGAAGGCGATCTCGTCATCACCGCCGATGTTCCTCTCGCCGACCGGGTCGTCGAGTCCGGCGCGACGGCCCTCGATCCCCACGGCACGCTTTACACCGAAGACAACATCAAGGAACGTCTCGCCACGCGCGACCTGATGGCAGACCTTCGCGACACGGGGCTCGTCACTGGCGGACCCGAGAGCTTCGGCCCCAAAGACGTCCAGTCCTTCGCCGATGGGCTGAACCGACTCCTCTCCTCCGTCGGATAAGACCTTTCCGCCTTGGACAGAAAAAGGCCCGCCGGATCTCTCCGACGGGCCTGAGCTCAGACTGTGCGGGCGGGGCTAACGGCTCACTCTACGTCCTCGGCCATACTTCGGCTTCGATGCTGAAGCCTCCTGCTCCGGGCGAGCCTGGTGCCGGCTCCGGGTCTTTCTTGCCGAGCCGTTTCGTTTTCCGCCCTTCGTCTTCGTCCCTTGTTTCGACTGTGACCTGACTTTCGGTCCCGACTGCTTCGCCCCGGACTGCATCGACGCGATCGCCTCGCAGTGAAAGTCGTGATCGTCCAGCTGCGCCAAGGGTTCCTTCGTCAGCTTCTCGATCTCCCTCAGAAGATCGATCTCGTCGTGAGCGCAGAACGACAGGGCCACGCCCGACGCCCCTGCCCTCGCGGTCCGTCCGATGCGGTGCACGTAACTCTCAGGCTCGTTCGGCAACTCGTAGTTGATCACGTGCGTAATCCCGTCGACGTCGATTCCCCTGGCCACGATGTCGGTTGCCACGAGAACCTTCGTGCGTCCTTCGTGAAACGAGTTGAGCGCTCTCTGCCGCGCACCCTGGGTCTTGTTGCCGTGAATGGCGTCGGCCTTGATGCCCCTCCGAGACAATTGGGCGGACAAGCGATTTGCTTTGTGTTTCGTCCGTGTAAAGACAAGGGCCCGGTTGAAGTCCATCGTCCTCAACACATCCGTCAGCAAGGCCCTCTTATCCGACTGTTCTACGAACATCACCTTCTGGTCGATCGCGCCGGCCACGGTCGCCGGGGGCGTCACCTCGACGCGGACCGGACTGTCGAGCATATTCGACGCGAGGTCGATGATCTCTCTCGAAAGCGTCGCTGAGAAGAGCAACGTCTGACGCTGCTTCGGGGTCGTTGCCACGATCCTCCGAACATCCTGAACGAACCCCATATCCAGCATTCTGTCGGCTTCATCCAGCACGAGCATTTCGACCTTGTCCAGTCGGACGATCTTCTGCTGCATCAGGTCGAGCAGTCGACCCGGTGTGGCGACGAGAATGTCGGGTCTTCTGCGAAGACGCTTGATCTGTGCGCCCATCGGCACGCCACCCATCACACATTCCGTGCTCAGCTTGATGTGGCGCCCGTAGGCACGGAAGCTGTCCTGGACCTGAAGGGCCAGTTCTCGTGTGGGCGTCAGGATCAGACCGCGGATGAATCGGTTCCCCTGAAGGCGACGGGTATCCAGCGTCTGCAGCATTGGAAGGGAAAAAGCCGCCGTCTTTCCCGTGCCCGTCTGGGCGGTGCCCAGCACGTCGCAGCCTTCCAGCACCGCGGGAATAGCATCGGCCTGGATCGGCGTCGGCGTATCGTAGCCTTCGTCGGACAAAGCCTTTAGGATAGACGGATTCAACGGTAGATCTGAAAACTTGGTACTCATACTACTCCTGTCTTGGATAGATCCCTTGGGGCTATCTCGTTACCGAGACTTGCAGCGGCTTTCTCTCGAGCGGGTACTAAAACAGGACCGGAAGCGAGGATTGACGCAGAAAATCTTCGGAGGGTAAAAGGTGGGTTACTTCACACCACGTAACCTATGGGTAAACCGTAGTTTAGACAAGGCCATAGTTTAATCTCCCCGAGATTACCAAAGACCGTAACATCGTAAAGTCCAATGTCTACTGAACCTACAGCAACCCCCTCGGCATCGGTTCCGCGAAGGTGGGGCAGATCAGTCGGGTCGATTCTCATCTGGATCCTGGTCCTCCCCTGGGTGTCGACTTCCGTCCGGGCCCAGAGTCCGGAACCGGACAGAAACCCCGTCTATCAGGAACTGCTCGTCGCTCGACAGACGTTCTATGACGCCGTCGAGGAGAAAGACAAGATCGGACTTGCCGAGGATCGGTTCGAAGGAATCATTGAGGCCCGTCCCTCACTCGCCGTTCGCGCCAACGCCTATCTTGGCTCGCTGAAGGGTCTCCGCGCCAAGCATTCGGTGATGCCCTGGAGTCAAATCGTCTGGGTGCGCCGCTGTCTGTCCCAGCTCGACGCAGCGTTGAAGCAGGCACCCGATGACCTTGAAGTCGTCTTCCTCCACGCTGTCATCTGCCATAATCTTCCTTTCTTCTTTGGAAGGCGGGATGACTCCGTCGCCGACTTCAGGGGGCTCATTGAACTGCTTCCCGAGCATCACACGGACTACGATCTCCGGATCCTGAACGACATCTTCAACAACATCATTGAAAGATCACGACTTTCGGAAGAGGAGATCGCTCGGGCCCGGCAACTCAGGGTTGACCTCGGCTACCCAAAGCTGAAACCGGAAAGACACGGGGACTGATGCGAGAAACCCATAAAGTGGCTCCGGGGCCACTTTTATGTGTCCTTCCTCCTGAATCGGACCGTGCAACGACCCGGTCCGCTGAAACACTCCGCTCGCTCCTGACGTCAGACTGAAAAGCTCAGAAATTCACCTGTTCCAGCGAGGTGTCCTATGACGTCGCGATCCCGCCTCTCGACCATCGGTCTGATCGCCCTCCCGCTCCTTTTCGGCTGCGCCTCGGTCGTCCAGTCGAGCAATCGAAGTTCCGTAACCCGGGCCAACGAAATCACCAACCCCGTCGGCAACGCGACCTCTCTGTCCGTCAAAACCCACAACTGATCGATCCGGATTAACAGGACCGGCGGAGATCGGATTCAGATGAATGCCGACATCAAAGTCAAGGCCCCTCGGAAATCCGTGGCCCAGGACCTGCTGTCGAAGACCCGGGTGAAAATGAACAAGTCCGGATCAGAATCGGTCATCGACGTTCAGCGTCCACGAACCCGTGATAATCAATCGATTCACATCGACATCGATATCGAGGCACCACGAAGACTCGCCTATCGGTTCAAAACACACAACGGCTCTGTCGTCGTTCATCTCGTCGAGGTCACCGGCCCCGTCTGCTCGATCGAGACGCACAACGGGAAGATCGATCTGGATGCGCCCGAAGACCTATCCGCACGTGTCAGTGTTCGCGCCCACAACGGCTCGATCAAACTCCGTTAACCCAGCCGAGGCTCAACCTCTTCGTCAGGACGTCGGGTTCCGCCCGACGCCCTTGCTATATTGGAGGGTCGTGAAACCGAACGGCAGCGCAGGGTGTCCAGATTGGAAGCACGGTGTCCCTCAAGTACACTCGCCCATATAATCCGAGCACACGTTAATGTCTCTCGAATTCATCACAGTCCGGAACGCCCGGACCTCGAAGATCGGCTGACTGAAGTCATCGTGTCCGCCTGGCCACCCTTTATGCTCAACGACCCCGTGGCCGGAAGACACTGGGCCCGACTCTCCAGAGATTTTCCCGAATACCAGCTCGTTCTGCTCGAGGGAGAAACCATCGCTGGCGCGGCCAACGCGGTTCCCTTCACCTAGAATGGCCAGAGCGACGACCTGCCTGCGGAAGGATGGGACTGGGGACTCGAGGCCGCGATGCGGGACGTCGATGCCTCCATCGACTCGGTCACGCTCCTTGGGCTGCAGATTGTCGTCACTCCCGACTATAGAGGACGGGGACTCAGTCACGGAATCGTTGACGTCGTGCGACAGGTCGCGATCGATCGGGACCTCCAGCGTCTGGTCATTCCAATCCGTCCGACCCACAAGCATCTCTATCCCCTCACACCGATCGATCGTTACATCGAGTGGGAACGAGACGGCGAGACATTCGATCCCTGGCTTCGCGCACACGTCCGGGCGGGAGCCAGGATCGTTAAACCTTGCTCGAGTGCGATGACCATCACCGGAACGGTTTCCGACTGGGAGTCGTGGACCGGGATGGTTTTCCCCGAGTCAGGTGACTATATCGTTCCTCAAGCGCTGGTCCCCGTCACCATCGACCGCGAAAACGATACCGGACGTTATGTCGAACCCAACGTCTGGATCGAACACTCGCTCTGAGGCATACATCGCCGCAACCTCTCCGACCCGAACCGCGCTCTTTCTCGACCTAGGCGACACCTTGGTACGCACGAAAGACAAGGAGATCGACCGGTCGCAGAAGGGACGGGTGTCCTTCCTCCCTAACGTCATCGACATCTTTAGAAGTCGCACTGACGAATTCGACGCCGTTTTCGTCATTACCAACCAGTCCGGGATCCACAAAGGCCTCCTTACCGTCGACGACTCGAACGCGATCATAAAACAGGTCGATCAGGCCTTGGACGGAAAGAGACGGACGCCTGGGCTTCCCCCCTTACCCAGTCCGACTATCGTAAGCCCCATACGGGGATGCTCCTCGGTCTGGCGGACAAGCACTATGTGGATCTGTCGATGTCGACGATGGTCGGGGACTCGGACATCGACCGGCAATCGGCAGGTGACGCGGGCATCGGCACATTCATCTGGGCGCACGAATTTTTCGGCTGGGATCCAGATCCAGAGGCAATCGAAATTCTGAGTCCGAAGAGCGTCCTGCATCACGGCGAGGTCTTCCGACGGGGCGATGTCGTCGTGCGAGATCCCGGGCCCTGGACCCCAGCTGTGCACGGCCTGCTACATCACCTGGGGGGGAGGACTTCCCCTCGTCCCGTTTGGCCGACCCCCTTCTCGATGAAGTCGAACGAGAACGACTCACTTTCGTCGAGGGCGACACGGAATGGAACGGCGCGCTCGAGCCTGAGGCCACCTTCGCGCTCGGCGAAATGATTCGCCGTCTGCACGAAGCCACCGCAACGTTCTCCGCTCCCACAGACGCCCGATGGTACGAATGGTGTGGACGTTCCCTCGGCGATTCGGAACGAATCGTCGGACACTGCGACCTCGCGCCGTGGAACATCGTCTGTCGAGACGGGATGCCGGTTGCCCTCATCGACTTCGATTGCGCCGGGCCCACGGCCCCCGTGTCGACCTCGCTCAAGCCTGCTGGACCTGCGCCAAGCTTCACGATGAGATCGTCGCGAAGGCCGAGGGTCTCCCGCCCCTACACGAACGGGCGGAAACCCTCCGGGCCATCGTCGTCGGCTGGGGCTTCGCGTGGGTATCTCGGTCGGCCGCCTGGATCCACCGGAACCGCGACGTGCTTCAGCGCACGATCGAATAAGCGGAGCCACGCTCGTTTGTGTGTCATCGTCCTTCCCTTATCTTGGTCGTTCGATCGTCCCGGTCGCTCGACCGTGGAAATCAGCCACCCGAACCGTGTCTGCTGATGAACCACAAGGTCTTCCTCTTCGGCACCCTCAAAAGGGGATGCCCCAACCACGATGATCTCGATCTAGGTCCCTGTTACGTCTCGGAGGCCCGGACGATCGACGCCTTTCCTCTCTACATCACAGACCGTTGGTATTCGCCTGTAGTTGTGGACGAGGCCGGTTCTGGACATCGAGTCTCGGGCGAACTCTACGAAGTGGACGACAAGATGCTCGCCCGATTGGACGCGCTCGAATCTGTGGGGCTGCCCCGAGGGTATCGACGGATCACGGTGCGGATCGATCGAAAGGGGCAGGAGGAGCCTGCACAGATCTATGTAAAGGACCGAGAAGACATCGAGGTCATCCACTCGGAGGAATCGGGGACTTACCGAGATACTCGCTACATTCATCATCGGGAAAGGACCCGGAACGGAACAGAGGTCGTCAAGGACATCCAGTTCTTCGTCCACGAGCCGATGTCCCACGATGACGTGACCGTCCGCATCGACTCCACTCGCCCCGCCGATCACGGGCGCGCATTCGTGCCAGCGTATTCGATGGGGGTCTACGACAACGCGTGTCGCGTTCGATACGGCCAGATCAGTCTCCGGGTCGGTGAAACTGAAAACATCGTCCAGTATGCCGGCCATATCGGATACGGAATCGACCCGCCTCATCGGGGCCAACACCGTGCGGCCAAAGCCTGCCTCGCCATTCGACCGCTGGTCCGCAGACACTATCTCCGACTCATCATCACCACCGACCCCAACAACTATGCTTCACAGCGAACGCTCGACCGGATCGGCGCCCGGCACATCGAGACGGTCTACGTCGACGAGGACAGCCCGACGTTCCTGATCGAAGGCAGTCGTCGGAAGATGCGTTACGTCTGGGATCCAGACGAATGACACTCGACGACCATCTCGAAGCCTACAAGCGCGACGGCTTCACCGTCTTCAGGGAGTATCTCTCATCCGACCGCGTCCAGGCCTGGCGAGAAGCGATGGATCCCGAATTCTCACTTCTGTTCCCGAAGAAACCGGACGCCCCTCGCGCGAAGATCGTACCCCTCCTTGGCCATCAGAGTCTGGCTCCCCTCGCCCGGGAACATCTCCTGGATAGCCGAATGCTCGACTTCGCCGAGCGTGTGATGGGCCCTTTCGTTCAGCTCGACAGCTTCGAGGTTTCCGGCTTCCCTATCCGCGAGCACGCCCTGAAAGGCCGCGTCGACCGTTGGCATCGTGACGCGTTCAACGTCTCCCAGACCTGGGCGGGATACTCGTTCGAATACAAGCAGACACCACGACCTTACACACCCCCGCTCGCCTGCAACTGTCTCACCTACCTGCAGCCGATGAACGAGGAAACGGGCCCTCTACGTGTCATCCCCGGGTCGCATCTCGATTACACCCACATCCCCCAGGAAAACGAATTCGAACCTCACCCGAGAGAGGTCTTTCTCGATCTCGAACCGGGGGATATGGTCTTCACACACCACGAACTGCTTCACTCGGGCACGTGGAACATCTCGAACCAGATCCGCTACTTCCTGAGCATCTACGTCTGCAGGATCGGACTCCCCCATCGGGATTCCTTCAACTTGTCCGAGATCCACGACATCGTGACCCACGCCCGCCGGACCAATGATCTTCGGACGCTGAGACTGTTCGGAGAGGATCCGGATTTCCTGCAGCGGGATGAGGCCGCCTGGGCGAGCTGGGTCGCGGAAGATCGAGGTCAGATTTCGTCCGAAGGGAAAGCCGCTTGAGCGTCAGCTCCTCACAGCCCAATATTCTCATCATTCTCGCGGACGATCACGGATGGGGGGATGTCTCGTATCAGGGTGGGCCGAACCTTCGGACGCCCTCCATCGATCGCATTGCAAACGGTGGAATCCAGCTCTCGAACTTCTATGCCAACTCCTCCGTCTGCTCACCCAGCCGTGCCGCGTTGATGACGGGCCGCTATCCCGATCGCGTCGGGGTACCCGGCGTCATCCGAACCCACCCCGAGAACAACTGGGGCTATCTCGACCCCACGGCCGTCCTCCTCCCCACCGTCCTCAAGCGCGCTGAATACCACACTTCGCTGATCGGGAAGTGGCACCTCGGGCTCGACGCTGACAGCCACCCCTGTCACCGGGGGTTCCATCATTTCAAGGGGTTCCTCGGCGATATGATGGACGACTACCTCAGCCATCTTCGCCACGGCCACAATTATATGCGCCTCGACACGACGGAGATTCATCCCGAGGGTCACGCTACGGACCTGTTCACCGATTGGTCCGTCGAATACATCGAGGACCGTACCGACCGCGAACAACCCTTCTTTCTCTACCTTGCCTACAACTCACCTCACACGCCGATTCAACCGCCCGACGAATGGGTCGAACGCGTGCGGGAGCGTGAACCTGACGCATCAGAAGAGCGGGTACGTTACGTTGCCCTGGTCGAGCATATGGATGCCGGCATCGGGCGCGTTCTCGACAGCCTCGAAGCCACGGGGCAACGTGACAACACCCTCGTCATCTACACCTCCGACAACGGCGGCCAGATGAACGTCGGCGCCACGAACGGTCCCTACCGTGGGCAGAAGGGCGATATGTACGAAGGAGGCATCCGAGTTCCGGCCTGTGCGATGTGGCCTGGACATATCGACGCTGGAACAACGAGCGATCGAGTCGCCCTGTTGATGGACCTGTTCCCGACCGCCTGCGAAGCAGCCGCCGCGGAGTTCGATCACGACATCGAGGGACGATCGATCCTACCCACCCTGCTCGGTCAGCCTCAGGATTCCGACGATCGTGTTCTCTACTGGGTTCGCCGGGAGGGTTCACCTAATTTTTTCGGACTCACGCAGCAGGCCGTGCGGAAGAAGGATCTCAAGTTGTTGCAAAATCGTCCGGGCGAGCCGCTTGAACTCTTCGACATGGAAAGCGATCCTCACGAGGCCATCGATCGAATCACGAATGAAGACGAACGGAAGACGATGATCAGCTTGCTGCGCACGGAAATACAAAAAGCTGGTTCCGTACCCTGGCAGAGGCCGAACCTGGACATCACTTGAAGGCGCTCTACCCGAGTCCCTAAGCGACTGAAAGGGTAGAGTAAGGGCGCGTAGAATGGTCTCGATAAGGATCGCTCTAGGGGCCGCCCTCGCCGTGTCCCCGAGTGTGCCTGCCCATCGGGCAGGGATGTATCGAGGGGCACTCCCATTCGTGAATTCGTGGCCCTTCCTTCGATACAGAGCTGCGCTCCTACTCAGGACAGGCGTTTCACCCTCCACGATACGTGTAGGGCACACGGTAGGTCCTTTCGGAAGGAATTGCATACATACACGAGTCCGCGATGACAGTCCGTCATCTGGCCTCATCTCCCAAATGCGAGGTTCCTAATGGGCATCCTCCACGGCACCATCGTCGACGCTGACACGAACCAACCGATCAACGCAAAAGTCCACGTCCTGACCTCGAGCGGCCGCTTTTGTCACCCGGATGACGCGATGCTGAAACGGGGTCCCGGTACGCCCTTCTTCTTTTGCGAGGGCTCGTTCGAAGTCACTACGAATCGTGGACGAACCGACGTCCTCGTCGAGCGAGGAACCGAATACGAGCCGAACCGTGTCGTCGTCGATATGCCTGCAAAGGGCGCAAAAGACGTCGAGATCAAGCTGAAGCGCTGGTATCACCCGCAGGACCAGAACTGGTATCCCGGCAACACGCACATCCACTACGACGAAAAGGAAACACGTCCCGACGACCGGCTTGCCATCGACAGCAGCGTCGAGGGCTACAACGTCACTGTCGTCAGCGTCCTCGACCGACGCCAGCTCCCTTACGCCAGCAACAAATATCCCATCGGCGTGATGAACGAGTTCACGACTGCCCACCACGTCCTCGACATCGGAGAGGAGAACCGACACTACGGCGAGAACTCTCCCTGGGGGATGGGCTACGGTCACGTGATGTTCCTCAAGCTCCGCAACCTGGTCCAGCCCGTCAGCCGTGGTCACATCCTGACCGCACAGTTTGACCCGGACTACCCGCCTCTCTGTTTCTGCTGCGACGAAGCGCGTGAACAAGGCGGCATCGTCATCTGGTGCCACAACGGCAAAGGGTTGGAAGCCCCGATTGCCGCCGTCCTCGGCAAACTCGACGCCTTCAACCTGTTCGACCCCTTCTGGGCTGACCCGGAATACGAAATCTGGTACAAGCTCCTCAACTGCGGCATCCATCTCCCCGCATCGACGGGCACGGACTGGTTCGTGTGTTCGAACAATCGGGTCTACGTGAACACCAAAGCCGAATTCTCCTACGAGAGCTGGATCGACGGAATGAAGTCGGGCAACACCTTCATCACCAACAGCCCCGCCCTCGACCTCCGTGTCAACGATCACGAAATGGGACAGACCGTCGATCTCGGTGGCGCGGGCGGCCTTGACATCGAAGGGACTTTCACCTCCTACTATCCGATCCATCGGATCGAAGTCATTCACAACGGCCACGTCGTCCACGCCGAATCCTGGCCTGAAGGAAAGCGCGATGGCAACATCCGGCACAAGCTGAACGTCGAACGAGACGGCTGGATCGCCGTCCGCGCCTGGGGCGACCACCGCGACAGCTTCGACCAGTCGATCTACGCCCACAGCAGCCCCGTCTACTTCGACTGCGGCGTCCAACCCGCCGAGCGGGAAGCTGCGGTTCAGCATTTCCTGAAGGGCATCGAGGATTCGCTCAGCTGGATCGACGACTACGGCCGCTACAGCAACGACCAGCAACGCGAAGACGTGAAGGAGTTGTTCCGGAAGGGAAAGGAAGCCTACAGTGCACTCTTATAGGCGATTCACACAGCCCTCTTTTGTCGTTGGTCAGTGGTCAATGGTCATTGGTCAATGACAAACGTCATCTGGCTCTTTGGCGATCAACATCGCGCCCAGGCTGCGGGGTATATGGGCGATCCTAACGCACGCACGCCTCATATCGATCGAATGGCCGAGGAAGGGGTGCCGTTTCGCCAAGCCATCTCCGGCTGCCCCTGGTGCACGCCCTTCCGGGGTTCTCTCATCACGAGCCGCTACACGCATCGCGCGGTCCAGCGAACACCTCAGGCACTGGATACCAGCCTCCCCACGATCGCCGACGTCTTCAACAACAACGGATACCGCACCGCGTGGATCGGGAAGTGGCATCTCACCGGCGACAACGGGATGATCTACGTCCCCCGCGAAGCGCGTGGTCGATTTCAGACCTGGATCGGCTACGAGAACAACAACGCTCAGTACGAGTGCTGGGTACACGGCCACGACGAAGACGGCCGCGACGACACGGATCCTCTCCAGGAAAAGCTCGACGTTTACGAAACGGACGCCCTCACGAACCGATTCATCGACTACATCGAAAAGCGAAAGGACGGCGACCCGTTCTTCGCCGTCCTCAGTGTCCAGCCGCCTCACAACCCCTACGTCGCTCCACCGGAGTTCGAGGCACACTTCAATCCGGATGAGATCCAGCTCCGTCCCAACGTTCCGGACCTTCCCCGCGTCGTCGACACCGTTCGAAAGGATCTTGCCGGCTACTACGCCCAGATCGAAAACCTCGACTGGAACGTCGGGCGCATTCTCGAAACGCTGGAGCGATTGGGACTCGACGACAACACCCACGTCTTCTTCTTCAGCGATCACGGAGACTCGCACGGCTCCAACGGCTACTACAAGAAGAGTAACCCCTTTGAAGAATCGCTGCGGATTCCCTGTATCGTTCGACCCGCAGGCGGACGAAGGGCCCACGCCTACAGCGACGCAGCCTTCAACACCGTCGACTTTACCCCCACGACCCTTGGGCTATGCGGTATCGACACGCCGGACTGGGCGGAAGGCACCGACTACAGTCACCACATCATCAACGGTCGTCCGGAACCTGCATCCGAACCCACGTCCGCATACACACAACAGTGTGTCCGAAAACAGGCGGACTTCGATCGAACTTGGCGTGGGATCCGTACGAAAGACGGGTGGAAATACATCTGCATTGAAGGCCAACCCTTTGTTATGTTCGACCTGAACGAAGATCCCTACGAAACCGTCAACCTCGCTTTCCAGCACAGTTATCTGGAAAAGCGAAAGGGACTGCAGACCGAACTCGCTGACTGGATCGACCGCACCGACGACGACTACGTTCTGCCCGAACTGTAGGGCCCGCCTTCGCCTCTCGGCTACGGCACGGCAGGCCCGCTTCAGGTTACTCCCATTTCCTGGAAGTATAAATGAACCTCATTCTCACCTTCTTTCTCCTGTCGTCCTCTCCCATCTGGGCCTGGAACGACACCGGCCACCGTCTCGTCGCCCTCGTCGCATGGGATCGCCTGTCCGTTTCCGGCCAGGAGCGTATTCTCACTCATCTGCGCGCGCATCCGCGCTTCGCCGAAGATTTCAGGATGCCTGATGAGGTTGCGCGGGCGGACGAGTCCTCCCGCGCACGGTGGATCTTCGCCCACGCTGCCGTCTGGCCCGACATTGTCAAAGGATTCGAGGGCGAACTCCGCCAAACCTGGAACAACAGTTCCTGGCACTACATCAACCTCCCGTACTACCTGACGGATGCGGACCGAAAGGAGCTCGATCCCGATCTGCCCATGAATCTCGAGCGCGCCTGGGACCCGAATGTCCACGGCGCCGGTCGGCTGAACGTCATCCAGTCCATCGCCCGGTCGCGACACGTCCTCACTGAGGGCGACACCTCCTCTTCCGACAGGGGGCTGGCCATCAGCTGGCTACTCCACACCGTCGGGGACCTCCATCAACCCCTGCATTCGACCGCGCTGTTTACGAGCCGAAGATTCCGGAGAGGCGATGCAGGAGGGAACGGCATTATGATCGTCGGAGCCGAGGATCTCCACGCAGTCTGGGACGATCTGATTCCCGATGTAGGGACCCTTGCCGAGCACGATGCGCTAGTCGACCGTCTCACCTCGGACGAAGGAGTAACCCGCCATGCCACGACCGGCGCCACGATGCTCAACACCGAAGACTGGCTTTCGGAAAGCCACGACCTTGCCATCGAAGTCGCCTACAACGATCTTGTACTCGACACAGTCGCTGCAAACGAAGCTGTCTACGATCCTTCGAAATCGTGGCCCGACCAACCGTATCTCCCCGAAGTCCAACTCTCCGATCGCTACCTTGCCCGCGCTCGCCGAGTCGCCGTCCGAAGGATCGTCCTGGCCGGCCATCGTCTCGCCGCCGTCCTGAAGGAGTGCGGCTTCTAAACCGACGATCCTCCGACACCGAAAAACCCTCCGTGCGCCCGACACGACACCCCCTGTGTTTCTCGCCGGACCGATCGCCGAGGGCATTGAAGACGTCACCGCCGTCGTTCGCTGGCGTCTCGATGAACGGGCAGAGGGCGTGGTCGACGTGATGACCGACGGGGCGTCCATCGCGACGATCCCCTCCGAAGCAGCACTCGTTCACGTCGTGCAGCTCCAGGACCTGATGGCCACGACCACCTACGAGGTCGTCGTCACCGTTACGGACGGATCCGGAAACGCCGGCCAGAGCGACCCCGTCCCCTTCGTCACCCTGACGACGCCAGATACCCAACCACCGCAGTCCGTACGACGACCTCGGGCAGACGTAACTCACGTCAGTGCCACAATCACCTGGTAGGTTGATGAACCGGTCGTGGGCGCAGCTCGGTTCGGCCCCGCATCCGGCGATCGAGCAACCTCGGTTCAGGCAGAGATGGTTTCGCGCGTGATGATCATCGAGATTCCCGACCTCGAATCGGATACCGACTACACCTACGAAGCCGTTGCGACCGACCTGTCTGACAATGTCCTGACGAGTCCCGTCCTCACCTTCACCACACTGTCCGCGCCCGATGTCGCCTCCCCGATCGTCATCGGGGGACCCGCGGTCAGCGGGATCTCCCAAACCCAGGCCACCGTTTCCTGGAAGACGGACGAACCTGCGTTCTCGCGCGTCGTCTACGACTCACTCGACATCACCCTCGCCTCGTTCCGTAGCTCCTTGGGTGAAGAACCATCGACCGTTCACATTCGACGGCTCACCGGTCTGACCGCAGCCACGACCTATAACTTCCAGGTCGTCAGCATCGACCTCGCTGGAAACACCAGTCAGATCGACGGCGAATATTTCGAGACGCTTGCCGAGCCGGATACGACACCCCCGCGATTGACCGCGACTCCAACCATCACATCGTTCCTGTCCGATGGGCTGACCGTCACATAGGAAACGGACGAAGCGGCTACATCGGATCTCGCAGAAAACACCGTCGATCCTAACAACCCGGAGCCGGAGGTTCGAGAGATCAGCGAAGACCTCATCCAGATCCATACCGCCTCCCTCACTGGATTGACCCCCGAAACCGAGTACCGGCTCACGGTGCGGTCTGTGGACGGAGACGGCAATGTCTTCGTGACCGAGTTGACCGACATCGTCACGGTTGCAGCGCCCGACGTGCTCCTGACGAATCTCGAACCCGAAACCGACTATGGGTTCGCCACACAGTCCATCGACCGTAGCGGAAACGGACCCACCACGTCCCATGTCTTTTCATTCCGAACCAACGACACTGCTGACGAAATGCACCCCGCAGTGCCGGCCGGTCTTGCGGTCAGAACCGCCGAGGGCGAGGTCATTCTCTCCTGGAGTCTGGTTGACGAGGGGGACATCTCGGGCTACGACATCCTGCGTTCCAAAGGGGAAAGCGACTTCCAACCCATCGCCACACTCGTCCCCGGTCCCACGTACCGAGACGACGGTCTTGACCCCGACGTGGCCTACCGATACGCGGTCCAGGCCATTGATGGAGCATCGAACAGCAGTGAAAGATCTGAATCGATCGAAGCCGTCGCCGACGGCTCCGGCAGACCGACGGCGCCGGTACCGATGATGCCGATGGGTGAGGAACCCCTTCTTCAGGTGGGCAATGCCGTGAGCACGATCGACCTGACGTACAACTTCCAGGTCGCTGCCAACTCAGCCTTCACGGACATCGTAGCCCAAGCATCGGGGATCCCGGCGGGCACGGGAGGGTCGGAAGGTATCACAGGCTGGCGTGTAGACGTTGCGCTCGAAGAAGACAAGACCTTCTTCTGGCGGGCGTGGGCCTTCGACGGCATTCTGGACGGGGCCTTCTCGGTGATCGGCGAGTTTGTCGCCGGCCAAACCGCCACCGCCTTCCCCGGCGACATCGACGGCGATCTGGAAGTCGGGTTTACGGACTTCCTCGCGTTCGCAAACGCGTTCGGATCAGTCGCCGGCGACGAGCGCTACCTGGCCGTACTCGACCTGACATCGGACGGCGAGATCGGCTTCACCGATTTCCCGCAATTCGCGATGCTCTTCGGGACGGTTTATTCATAGGAAGGAAGATTCGCGCGAGCCGTTAGTACAGGCCACGGCATGCCGTGGCCCTACCCACAACCGCTGCCTCAGGCTCTGCTCCCACCGTCTACAGATCCGCCAACCGGTTCGCCTCGTTCGTCAACACCACGTCGATCCCCATCGCGACGTAGGATCGTGCGTCCTCTAGCTCGTCCGACCAGAAGAGATTGTTGACTAACCCCTCGTTGTGTGCCCGCGCAGCCCCGTCCTCTATCACCTTTCTCGAAAACTGAAGGCGCGCGCATTCGTAATTCAACGCGCGATCGATCTGCTCGTCCGGTGTGCTTTGGGCGCAAAGGCAACAGCGTGTCACGTCAGGCGCGTAGTCGAACGCAACCTGCAGCACATCTTCGACGCCCGCGATGTAGGCCAGCTCAGCAAGACCTCGCGACTGGATCTCGTCGCACACCAGCTTGACGAGCCGACCTTCCGGCCCCGGATCCTTGATGTGAATGTTGTGCCCCGCTCGATCGTTGACCATCTCCAGGACTTCCTCGAATCGAGGCACGCGCACACCCGACCAAAGCTCACCCGTCTTGACACCCGCATCCAACTGCCGAACGTCCGCCCAGGCCATCTCGGTCACCACGCCTTCCCCATCCGTCGTGCGGTCCACGCGGGGATCGTGACAGACCACGGGCACCCCGTCCGCGCTGAGCCACAGGTCGTACTCGACTTCGTCCACACCCAGAGCGAGCGCAGCCCCGAACGCGGGTAGTGTGTTTTCCGGGCACGCGTGACCCAGTCCCCTGTGCGCACAGATCCTGACGCCATTTTGCATTTACAAATCCTTTTCTGCCCTCACATCACACGTAGCCGAACTGAGCGCGAAAGACCGGACAAGTGAAGAATGTCACCCCGGTACGCTTCAAGGCCCGGGCCCATTTTGACTTTCGCGAAGATCAGAATGGATCCCGACCTGAACACTGCCGGGATGACAGCTCTCGTGTTGTTGACCGTCTGATACGTGTCGCCATCGTCCTGACGTCCCTTTCACGATTCAACCGCATGAGCCTTAAGGTCGTCCAGATCCGCGAATTCCAGAGCCGACACGTGCGTCGCCTCCAGCACTACCGGCGGGGCCATCCCCGCTTCGAGGGCTTCCGCCCAGCGTGTCACGCACAGGCACCAGCGGTCGCCCGGTTTTAGACCGTCAAAGTTGAAAGAGGGGACCGGCGTAGACAGGTCATTCCCCCTGCTTTTGCTGAACTCAAGGAATTCGGCCGTCATCTCCGCACACAGAATGTGCAACCCTTGGTCTTCCCCTCCGGTCCGACAACATCCATCACGGTAAAACCCTGTCATCGGGTCCGTGCTACACCCCTGCAGTTCGTTCCCCAGGACGTTTCTACCTAGACTCACGTTCAATCTCCTCTACCGAAAGGGGTGGCAATCGATTCCATTTCTGCCTCGATCCTTGAAGATAGGCTCTTCGAAACCGCCCCGAAACCGTCATTAGGGGCCGCAAACTGCGTCGTAGAGAATGAATGATCCCATCCTCGAATTCAGTGGGAAATTCTTGATCTAACACCTTTCAAAACCTTATATTACATCGATTCAAGAAGGACGCGTACCGTCCAATAGATTCGTCGGTGCGTTTTTTTTGGCTTCCCCCGTTTGAAAGGACCTTACCCTGGCCTCTCAAAGCCAAACACAGGAACTCACCGTTCCGCCCTTTGACCTGAGCAAGCTGTCTTTCGTCGTTGGTACCCACATCGCAGCAGCCATCGGCATCGTTCTCTGGGCGATGGGCACCATTACTGTTTCTTCGGCGACCCTATGGCTGGCCTTTGGAACATTTGCCTTCAGCTCCACAGCCATCACGGCCGGCTACCATCGCCTCTACTCCCACCGTAGCTACCAGGCGGCCTGGATTCTTCGCTTCTATTATCTGATCGGTGGAGCCATGGCCCTTCAAGGCTCCGCACTCCAGTGGGCAGCCCAACACCGAGACCACCACACATTCTGCGACGGTCCCAAAGATCCCTATAACATCAACCTCGGCTTCTGGCACGCCCACCTCGGATGGGTCGTGCGGCAGACCGACCCGGATTACGGTCGCGTAAAGGATCTTTCGGTCGAGCGAATGAATCGATGGCAGCACGATTACTACGGTACCGTCGCTTTCGTCACCAGCTTCATCTGGCCTGCGGCCATTGCCTCCCTCTGGGGAGAATTCTGGAGTGCTTTACTTGTCGCCGGCGCCATACGTCTCGTCATTCAGTGGCACATGACCTTCTGCGTGAACTCCGTCGCCCATTATTGGGGCAGCCAGAAGTACTCACAGAACCACACCGCACGAGGCAGCTGGTGGCTCGCCTTCCTCGTCTGGGGCGAGATGGACCACAACTATCACCACACCTTCCCGAACGATTTCCGTACCGGCACGCGCTGGTATGACTTCGATCCCGGTAAGTGGTTCATCTCTGTCGCCGCCTTGCTCGGGCTGGCCAAAGATGTGAAGAAGACCGACAAGGAACGCATCGAACGCGTCACCCTGGCTCAGACAGCCGACGACTGAGTTCGACCACCGCATCGTAAAGGAACCCCGGTCCATCTTCCGATGGTGACCGGGGTTTTTGATTATGTCGCAGTTTGAAGAGCTCGACTACGCGCAGACCCCGCTCGGGGAGCTGATTCTCCGACGCCGACGCACCACCCGCGGATCCGAAGTTTTCGAGGTGAAACTGAACGGCGAATTCCTGATGTCGAGCCTCGTCAACGATTCGGAAGTGGCCCTCGCAGAAGAAGCTCTGAACGAGTTGGACGGTCAGGACCACAGCGTCGTCATCGGTGGTCTTGGATTGGGTCACACGACCGCGGCCGCCCTCGCGTTTAGCACCGTTGCATCCCTCACCGTCATCGAAGTCCTTCACGAAGTCATCGCCTGGCACACGAACCGTCTCGTACCCCTCGCCGCCCGACTCGTCGGCGACCCGCGTTGCGCCTTCGTTCACACAGACTTCTTCGATTGGCTCCGGCTATCCCCCGAAGATCTCCACCATGCCATCCTCGTCGACATCGACCACACCCCCGAACACCTGCTTGCGGACACCCATCGATCCTTCTACGAGCCTGCGGGGTTAACCCGGGTTCGGAAACGCCTTCATTCCGGAGGCGTTTTCGCCCTCTGGTCCGGAGGCGATCCGATTCCAGAATTCATCTCCAAACTCGAATCCGTCTTCGACTCGGTGGAAGCCCGTCCGCTCATATTCCAGAACCCGCTGCTGGACATCGAAGATACGAACACAATCTACATCGCCCGGAAGCCTTGAACGCTTCCCACCAACCTCAGGTCAGGCCTGCAGACCCGAACGACGTGGCCGATCTCGCCCGCGTACACAGCGCCGCGTGGGACACCGTCTATCGAGGGATTCTGCCCGATCGAATCATAGAGGAAGCCGCTTTAGACCGGAGGATCCAGAACTGGAACCGCGCATTCTCCGACCCCAACCGACAGAATCTCGTCTACATCGAAGACGGCCGCCTCCTGGGATTCTTGTCCTATAGGCCTTCGCGGGACTCCGACGCAGGACCCGTTTCCGAGGTCATCGCCTGCTATGTCCACCCGGACGCCTGGCGCCGTGGCATCGGTCGTTCGCTATGGTCGGCAGCTCGAGAACGAATCGTCCAAAACTGGGACAGCGCACTCGTGTGGGTCCTGCGCGACAATCACATGGCCAGAGCTTTCTACGAATCCATCGATTTCGTATATGACCGTGAGAGCGACAGACCTCTCGCCTGGTGCCCCGACGTTATCGAGGTCCGACTCGGCGCTCACCTATCCGGTTTTTCCGAATGAACGTCACATTCTTCTGGGAGGGCGGTTCGGATTTCACGCTCGCCCACAAAGGGAATCCTTACGGGCCCTTGCTCGCGATGGGAAAGCTGGGCATCACATTCGTGCCCGGCGACTACGACTTTACGGGTGCGTGGTTGGATGCCAACGGGGAGCAAAACGATGTCCTCCACATCAATTGGCTCCACCATTTCTATCGGGCAGACAGCCGGGAAGCGTCGACGCATCGCCTTCGAACCTTCATCGACAATCTCGAACACGCAAAACAGATCGGCTACCGAATCGTATGGACGTTCCACAACCTCTACCCGCACGAACGTCCGTATCTCGAGAATGGCGAAACCGCGCAGACCGCGATGTGCGAACTCGCTGACGAGATCATCGCCCACTGCGGCTACGCGACGGAGAAATGCAGGGAGCTCTTCGGACGCAAAGATCGACTTCACGTCATCCCGCAAGGCAACTACATCGACGCCTATCCGAACGAAATCTCCAAGCCGGGCGCACGCGCATCCCTCGGCATTCCACGGGACGCGTTCGTTTACGCGTTTTCCGGCAACGCCCGGCCCTACAAGGGAATCGAACGGCTTGTCGACGTCTTCCTGGCCGTGGCTCGCCCTCAGGATCACCTACTCCTGATGATGAAAGAATTTCGCTTCAACCCCCAGTACGCCCGCGACTACGTCGCGCTCGCAGAAACCGCACCAAACATCATCGCGGTCTCTTCGCCCTACTTCGAACCGGAAGATTTTCAGCTTTACCTGAATGCCTCGGATGTGTCCGTCCTCCCGTTCGTCGACGTCCTGACGTCCGGATCGGCCATCCTCTCCCTCTCGTTCGGCCGCCCCACCATCCTTCCCGCATTCGGGTGCATGCCCGAGTTGATCGAGGAAGCATCTGGCCTCCTGTTCGACCCCACCGAACCCGACGCACTGGAACCACATCGCTCAACGAATAGCCGCACTCAGCCGAGGCTGAAGTCACGTGCCGTTCGAAAAGCCTTCGTACCCGCTTTTCTCGAACAGATCCTCGTAATCCTCTACTTCGATCAGCGTTCTGACGATCTCCCCTTGGGGGACATCCCGGACGAAGGCCCTGCAAATCTGACATCCCACATACCCTCCAACATTCGCGGGTCGATTCTGGTCACCGGGTGAGGGCCCCAGCCACCCACTCGCGTCTGTTCCTCGCATTGCGCCTCGAAAGGCCGCCCACACCTCCCGCTCGTGCGCATCTCCGTAAATGTGAGGTGCACTCTCGTCTTTCCGTCCCGTCACATGCTCGGTCACCAGGACCGCCAGACCTTCTCTGACAGACCTTGTTAGAAGAGACTCCGTCTCGTTCGCTGCTACCCGTGCCTGTCGATGAACCACTTCGTGGATCACGGCATCTGGCAACAGAGCCATCGGCCTAAGAAATCTGGCTTCCTCAGGCGTAAGGTCTTCCGACATCGTCCGATCGGTGAGTCCAAATGCTTCAGCTGCCAGGAGAATCCCACTGTCGATTCCCATCGTGAGGCACGAGAGTCGACCCATGACGCAGTAGATGTTCGGGATCTCGATCGGCGGATACAGCCTCTTCAATCGCCGATAGAAATGGCGGATCTCTCCCTCGAATTCGCGAAGTCGATAGATCTGGAAACGAACCGATCGATAGAAGGTGTCGTGACGCGAAACGAACGCAGCGAATGCCTCCGAGTCAGCCAGCGTCGAAGTCGCGAATTCTCGAAATCCGCGTGATCCCCGATTCAAGTACAGATCCTCATAGATCCGAACCTGATTCTCTACCGGCACGCCTTCGGCAGCGTCGAATGCGCGCCAGAAGTTCTCGATGTCGAGGGTGATCAGATCGGGCATGTGTCACGGAGAGGAACAACAGGATCCAACGGGTCAGACCACACTCTACGAAGATGGCCATGAGCATCACTCATATTCGCCTTCCGGCTTTTCGTTCTTTCAGGAAGAATGTATCTTCTTACCTTCATCACTCAACGAGGAGCGTTCATGCCGGACAGAATCAGAGTCGCCGTCGGCGGACAGGGCCGGAGCGGCTACAAGATCCACGCCAACCGTGTTTCTCAAGACGCAGAACAGTTCGAACTGGTCGCGGTCGCGGACCAGCTTCCGGAACGCCGCGAGGATGCCGAAGTCGAGTTCAAGGCTCGCGTCTATGACGACTGGCGCCCCCTTCTGGAGGAGGGCGGGTTCGACCTGTTCGTAAACGCCCTCCCCTCACCATTGCACGTCGACGCCACGATCGAAGCCCTGAACCGCGGCTACCACGTCATCTGCGAGAAGCCGATGGCTCGCACCGTTTCCGATTTCGACCGGATGGTCGATGCCGCACGAAAAAACGATCGAAAACTGTTCCCCTTCCAGAACAACCGGGTTCAGCCCTTTTTCGAAAAGATCCAGGAAGTGGTCGCGAGCGGTGTTCTGGGCGATCTCGTCCATATCCGGTCGGCCTGGAGCGGATACCGCCGGCGCTGGGACTGGCAAACCCGTCAGGATCTCTGGGGCGGCAGCCTGCTCAACACCGGTCCCCACGCCATCGACCAAGCCCTCTGCCTGTTCGGTTGGGAAAATACCCCCGAAGTGTTCTGTCGCATGGATTGTCGCAACCCGTTTGAGGGAGACGCGGAAAACCACGTCACCGTGACCCTGTGGGACCCCGAACGAAAGGCTCCGCAGATCGACATCGACATCAGTTCGCTCGTCACCTTCGGAGAGCCCTACACCTACAACATCAGCGGGACCTGTGGCGGACTCATCGGCGGCGCCCGAGAACTGAAATGGAAATACTTCGATCCCGACCTCGCGACCCTTCACGACATGTGGCTCTGGTCGGTCGATCGACAGTATAACCGGGAAGAGCTCGACTACACCGAGGAAACCTGGACCCTCGACGAAGCCAAGACCGAAGGCTCCGTCGGATACACACTCGAATCGATGCAGAGCGGCCCCGAACGGATCTACAACAACATCTACGACGTCCTGACCAACGGCGCCGAACTCATGATCAAGCCGGAGCAGTCCAGGAAACAAATTTCCGTGCTGGAAGAGGCCCACCGCCAGAACCCGTTGCCCAGAAAGCCACAGAGTCTCAACTTCAAGCTCTAACACGTATCGTTCGCCCACCTGTAATCCTCTCCGGTCCGGTCGCAAATTATCGTTTTGGACGCGGCCTGGACCTCTGCATCTTTAGCCTATGAGACGGAACAGTACGGTTCTCCGCAATTTTCAGAATGCAGCAAACCGTCAAAAGCCCCAGCTCGAGTGGAAAGCGCGGACACGGCGCGATCACGGGGTGTGGCGGCGGAAATTCCGGACCCGGCTGCGGTCCCTCGTCGGTCGAATGCCGGAACGGGTTCCGCTCCAGGTCAGGGAGACCGAGCGGACCGATCTTGGCACGGTCATTCGCAAAAAAATCTACGTTCGGTCCGAAGCCGACTACTGGATTCCCGCCTATTACTTCGTCCCCAAGCTGAATTCGGGGCCCTCCCCCGCGCTCATTTGTCTCCACGGTCACAGCGGGATTTTCCCCTACATCCGCGAAGGCGACGCCGCCCAACGGAAAAAGGGGCGAGATCACGACCTCGATTACGCCGTCTATCTCGCCGAGCACGGCTACGTCACGATCGCGCCAATCCAACGGGGCTGGAATGAAACGGCGCTCGAACAGGACCAGGCTCGGGGAACGCACAGCTGCTACCGTGTGACGATGGATGCTTTCCTTCTTGGGTCGACGCCCGTCGGCCTTCGCTGCTGGGACGCCGCCCGATTGATCGACTTCCTCGAAACCGAGGATCGTGTCGACGCCCGAAGAATCGGTGTGGCCGGGCTTTCCGGCGGAGGAACGGTGGGACTTTTCTTTTCTGCTCTGGAGGATCGGGTCAAACTCGCGATGATCGGCGGTTATTATTGCACGTTCAAAGAGTCGATCTATTCGATTCACCACTGCATCTGCAACTGCGTACCCGAAATGTTACAGTGGGGCGAAATGCGCGAGATCGCGGCCCTCATCGCGCCTCGGCCGATGCTCGTGATCAGCGGAACAAAAGATCCCATCTTCCCAATCGCGGCCACACGTCGCGCCTATCGCGATCTTCAGACCGTTTACAATCGTCTCGGAGTTTCGGACGCGCTCGACAAGGACTTCTTCGACGGGCCCCACGCCTGGAGCCATCGAAAAACGATTCCTTTTCTCAAGGAGCACTGGTCGTGAGTCAGCAGAAGGTTCCTCGCAGAACGTGGGGAAAAACAGGGCTTTCGATTCCCGTCATCCCGTTCGGAACACAGGGATTTGGAGACAAATTCGGACCCGTCACAGAAGACGAAGCCTGCGACCTGATTCGGCACGCCGTCGATCGCGGCGTCAACCACTTCGATTGCGCTCGCTGCTATGGGAACTCGATTCATAAGTTGGGTGTGGCCATCAAGCAGGGCGTCGTCCGTCGGGACGAAGTCATCATCAGCGCACGGGTCTGTTGCCATAGTGCGGCGGAATGGGGCGGCTACGGGGAGGGTCGTGCCGACTATTCGAAAGACAGGGTTCTCGCAGACCTGGAGGACCAACGGGACATCCTCGGTATCGAACGATTCGACGTCGTGTTCATCCACGACCCGGACGAAATCGAACCGACCCTCGAGTCGGGCGGAACCCTCGAGGGTCTCGAAGAAGCCCGAAGCCGGGACTGGGTCGATTTCATAGGCTTCGGCATGAAGCCTCACGACTTTCACCTGGCCGTCATCGATTCGGGGAGAACCGACGCGCTCCTCACCTTCAACGACTTCAACCTCTTGCGCCAAACCTCGGCCGAGGACCTCATCCCAGCCGCGGCAGAGAAGGGGCTGGGCGTCATCAACGGCTGGTCGATCATGCGAGGGTGGCTGACCGGAACGCCCGTGGAGAATTTCATTCCACGCGAAAAGTGGGGCGAAGACCATCATCGTGCCGAAGCCATACGCGCCTGGTGCGAGGAACGGGACATCAACCTTCTCTCGCTCGCGCTTCAGTTCTGTCTCCGCGAAGACCGCGTCCACGGCAACCCCATAGGCAGTCTGAACAAAGCTCAACTCGACGCAAACATCGAAGCAACTCTGACGACCATCGACGACCAGACGCTCACTGAATTCTCAGAAGCTCGGCTGTAAGAAATGTCTCAAGAGGAAACAGACGAGCCTGTCGATCTCTCCAGCATCTCTCTCGACCGTCGCAGTGCAACCCGTCAAGGCGCCGTCGATCGTAGAAAAGAAGATGTATCGATCGAATTCGACGTAAGGACGAACGGCGTGAGACCGACCGAAGACAGGAAGATCGTCGAGTCGCCTCGCGACGGGAGAGCAACGACGACGTCGAGTTGCCTGACATCGACTGGGATTCCGAGGGACTTCCCGTCGACCAAGACAAAGGAATCCGTCCCCGGTTGGCTACGATTCTGATTGCCGCCGCGGTCCTGGGCGCTTTGGCCCTACATTTCTTCGAGTAAAAAGCTATGATCTCTTCCTTCATCGGCCTCTACGGAGACGAACATCACGAGCATTTCGACGAGTTTGGCTATATCCGTCTTGGGAAGCTGGTCTCACCGAATGAGCTGCGTGACCTGTGCGACCGCGTGGACGACCTGATGATGGGCCACGTCACCTACGACGACATGAAATTCCAACTCGACGGAAACTCTCCCGGCTACAGTAAACTTGCGCCCCGAAGCGCCGCTCCTACGGAAAAATCTCTCAACTATCGACGAATCGACGGACTCTACAACGACCCCGATTTTCTGGTTTACTCACAGCATCCGGTTTTCCGTCGGATCACCCGGCGTTACATCGGAGAGCACGTCTCCGCGTTTCGTGCCATGATCATGAACAAACCTGCAGGGCTGGGAACCGAGCTACCGTGGCACCAGGACATCGGGGAGGGCTGGGGACTCGATCGTAATCCGACCGTGACGATCTGGACCGCCCTCGATCCAATGACCGTCGACAACGGGGCCATGCAGATCGTCCCTGGAAGCCACAAGCTTGGCATCCTGAACAAGGGCCACTATACGTCCGAGGCCGACATCGAGGCGCACGCGAGTGCATCCGACGTCGTCGATCTCACCGCCGAGGCAGGGGAGGCCATCCTCATTCACAACTGGATGCTCCACCGATCGGGCGTCAACGACACCACCGGTCCCCGAAGGGCCTACAGCATCGCCTACATGGATGCGGATACCGTCGCTGTCGAAAGTGGCGAGCCCTTTCCAGTCATCTTCGGCGAGAATGCACTAAGACCGGCAGTTTCCTGAGGAATGGGAGACCGTCTGGAAGGAAAAGTAGCCCTCGTCACCGGGGCTGCATCGGGGATCGGTAGAGCGTCCGCTGTGACCCTGGCCTCAGAAGGAGCGAAGGTCGTCGTCACGGATGTGGACGATCAGGACGGCGAGGAGGCCGCACACGACATCTGCCAGGCGGGTGGGGATGCCATCTTCCAGCCTCTCGACGTAGCTGACGCAACGCAGGTAGAGACCGCCGTCCGGCGCAGCATCGACCACTACGGTCGGCTCGACTGCGCCCACAACAACGCGGGCACGGAAGGTCCCGTCGAAAGCTCGCGCGGCACCCTGGAGACGACCGAAGCCGAGTGGGATCGGCTGATGGCCATCAACCTCAAGGGCATTTGGCTCTGCATGCGTTCCGAGATCCCACGCATGCTCGAACAGAATGGCGGAGCCATCGTCAACTCCGCATCGATCTCCAGCCTCGTGGGATCGACCAGCGGATTCGTCGCCTATTCCGCCAGTAAATCCGGCATCCTCGGCCTCACTCGATCGGCCGCTCTCGAGTTCGCTCCCAGGAACATCCGCATCAACGCCATCTGTCCTGGTTACATCACCACGCCCTTGTGGGAAAAGTACTTTGACGACGAGGCCGTAGAAAAGCGCGTCACCGGCCTGCAACCCATCGGCAGGATGGGGACTGCCGAAGAGGTCGCTGAGGCCGTCGCCTGGCTGTTATCCGATGCCGCCAGTCTCGTAACCGGGGTCGCGTTCCCTCTCGACGGTGGCTTCACTGCACAGTAAAACCGAATTTCCCGATTACGATTCGAAGATCGGCTCTGCCTTCCACGCGTACCGCCCGTATTCCTTGCGGTTGAGCGGTCCCGGGGCACTCTGCCCTTCGCTGCCGACTTCCACGTTGCCCGACATTCGATCGCCCTCCACCTCGCCCTCGAACGTGTAGACCAGGTGCGCGCCCTCGTATCGATGCTCGGACACGAGACGAATGTGGTTCCCATCTACACGACCCACGACCGAGTTTTCGTGAAACAGCGTCTCGTGATTTCCCCCGACGGTTCCGTCCTCCTGTTCCAGATGCATCACGTGCTCGGCCCCCGTCACGGGGTAGGAGATCGAAAACTTCCACGCTCCGTCCACATCGCACGCCCCACCCTCTGCTTCTGTGGAAGCGGATGTCCCTACGCGGCCCTCGAGAGCCTCCGCAATCCGGCGCCCCACGATTTCCGCCTCTCCTTCCTGCAAGGAAAAGGGTAGAATGAACACACTTCCATCGGTCGAAAACCGGTCGTCCAGCATGATTCGCGGTTCCGTGTCCAGCAACTGCTGACGCAGCTCTAGTCCGTGCACGGGCATCCGCGCCGCATCCCAACGGATCTCCAGTCGCGGAGTCGGAGACTTATCAGAACGGGGTGTCAGCACTTCGGCCGTGACCCCCTCCAGCGACGTCACGATACCCGAAATGGTCTCGAGATCCGACGCCCACTGAGCCTGTTCATCCTGATCCTGTCGCCCGGACGCCCAATACTCGATCGCGGCAAGGAGCCCCATGATCTCCTCCTTACCGACCTTCATCATCCGCCCAAACGTGTGGTGGGGCGCCGCGTTCGTCCACGCCGCTCTGAGCCAATCGCCCGCCCCCAGCAGCAGACCCGTCGGCTGTGGACCCCTCAGATACTTGCCGCCGCTGTAGGCCACCATCGTCGCGCCGGCCTCCAGATAAGGATTCGGACACTTCAGGTGTTCGGAGGCAGCGTCGACCAGGATCGGGATGTCGGGTCCCGCCAGCTGTGCGACCTCCTCCAGCGACATCCGTCCTTCCGCCTCGTCGGTTCCCAGCAGGGCAATCATCGCTACCCGCCCGCCCTCGAGCGCCGAACGCAGCTCTTCCTGTGACCCCACCTCGACCACCGTCACCCCGACCGATCGGATCGCCTGATCGTAGGTGAATCGACCGGTCTTCAGCATGACCACATGGTCCTTGAGTCCCTCGATCTGAGGCAGCCTCAGGATTTTCTCAGGATCTCCGCCCGTCACGGCCGTGGCTGCCGCAACGCACAGCGCTCCTGCTCCTCCCGACGTCACGATCGCTGCTTCGGCGCCGGTCAACTCGGCAAGGCGCGCGCCCACACCCTCCATCAGCTCGTCCATATTCACGAACCTTTTCGACGCCTCAACCATCGCTTCCCGAACGCACGGCCACATCAGCGTTCCACTGTGGATGGTCCGGGTACCGCAACAGTTGATGAACGATCGAACACCGATCCGACTGTATACATCCTCAGGCACGTTTCACTCCTCTGGACGTTTTGCAATGGCCGGTCCCCCCGGCTATCTTGCGGGCATCCTTCCACCCTAACACAGAAACGGACCCCATGGCGACCATCGATCGTGTTTCCCTAACCGAGTTTTCTTTCGACGTCCACGACATCGGCTTCGAGCAGGCATCGGCCGGCGTGGGCAACATGGCCTACGTGAAAGGGGCCGTGTTTACCGCTCGACGGTTTGCCGTTCGCATCGACACCGATGACGGCGCATCCGGGGAGTACGTCACCCACTGGGTTGGAACGCCCTCGTCCTTCGGGCAGGCTTCCATGCTCGCTCCGATCCTCCTTGGCCGCAACCCCGACCACCGTGAGCGGATCTACGACGATCTCAAGCGCGACATGCGGGCCTACGATCACATGGGCCACGGGCCGCTCGACATTGCTCTCTGGGACCTCGCAGGAAAACGATGCGGCGTGTCGGTTTCTTCTCTCCTTGGCGGGTACCGCGATCGGCTCCCCACCTACGCATCGACCTATCACGCGCAGGAAACACCTGGCGGTCTCGACACTCCGGAGGCTTTCGCGGACTATGCGGAAGCCTGTCGGGACCAGGGCTTCGCCGGGTTCAAGATCCACGGCTGGCACAATGGCGACGTCGATCGCGAAATCCGGA
>CEVA01087279.1_pt1 | contig 28429 bp, 23 predicted proteins | sample 361521 | NCBI WGS metagenome assembly CEVA01 (sample SAMEA2622823, study PRJEB7988) | marine metagenome | isolation source: saline water (ENVO:00002010), including | reverse complement strand
TTCATCTTTAAATTTGGTGACACAGACTACTGGTCCAAAAATCTCCTCTTGGAATACTCGCATTTTGTTATGACCTTCTAAAATTGTTGGCTGAATAAAAAATCCGTTACCTAAATCTCCTTCTTTATTAGCATCACCACCACAAAGGACTTTTGCTCCTTCATCTTTACCTATTTTTATGTAAGACTGTATTTTTTCATATTGGTCATTAGAGGCTTGCGCACCTACCATACAACTAGAATCATACGGGCTGGTTTGTACAATAGCTTTTGTGCGCTCAATTACACGATCCATAAACTTATCGTAAATATCCTCTTGTACCAAAATACGAGATGGACACGTACATACTTCACCTTGATTAAAGGCAAATAATACTGCTCCTTCTATAGCTTTATCTAAAAACGCATCATCTTCATCCATAACAGAATTAAAGAAAATATTTGGCGACTTACCACCCAATTCCATAGTTACAGGATTTAGATTTTTAGACGCATATTGCATAATTAATTGTCCTGTTGTAGTTTCGCCTGTGAAAGCAACCTTATCTACACGAGAGCTCGACGCCAAAGGTTTACCTGCTTCTGGTCCGAAACCATGAATTATATTAATAACTCCTGGAGGAAAAACATCTGCTATTTTTTCCATTAATAAGGTTGCTGAAGAAGGTGTTTGCTCAGCTGGTTTTAACACCACACAGTTTCCTGTTGCTAAAGCTGGTGGTAATTTCCAAGACAACATTAATAACGGAAAGTTCCATGGAATAATTTGCCCAACCACACCAAGTGGTTCTTTAATATTCATTGATAAGGTATTGGCATCCAATTCTGTTGCGCTACCTTCCTCTGCTCTAATACAAGATGCGAAGTATCTCCAGTGATCTACCGATAATGGTACATCCGCATTTAATGTTTCACGGATTGGTTTTCCGTTGTCGCATGTTTCTACCAAAGCGAACTCTTCTAAGTTAGCTTCAATGATATCTGCTACTTTATTAAGTAAATTTGCTCGTTCTGTTGCCGAAGTATTTCCCCAGGATTCTTTAGCTGCATTTGCCGCATCTAATGCTAATTCTACATCTTCTTTTTGAGATCTTGGATATTTTGCTATTAACGACTTGTCTATTGGCGACGTATTTTCAAAATACTCACCTCCTATTGGTGCGACAAACTTACCATTGATAAAATTGTCATAGGATGCTTTAAATTGTGGTTTAGAATAACTCATCTTAAATTTAGATTATTTATTAGTTCTTGATTTTTTTAGTCAAAAAATTGACTATTTTTTACTTTTTGCTAAGTTATTTTGTCATATTCTAAAATAATTGAACATATTTATCATATTTTTGAACATATCTCTTATTAAGATTTTTTAGTATATATTTTTTGTATTATTGAGTATGACATCTTTATTAAATCAACATAGAAGCAACAGAAAACTCACTACTTTGGTAGAGAACAGAACCACTTATAATGCCGAATATGCTGAACTAAACATCTATGAAACACATGCTTATGCAGAAAAAGTCTCACTAACTTTTGGGTTTCCTATTATTGCAAGCATGCTGACCGGAAAGAAAATAATGCACATTGACGGTTTTGAATCTTTTGATTTTTTTCCTGGTGAATCTGTTGTAATGCCAACTAATAAAGAAATGGTCATAGACTTCCCTCTTGCTACTGAGGAAAAACCAACACAATGCTTAGCTTTGGGTATTGATGCTTTTAAGATTGAAGAAATAGTTCAAAAATTCAATCAAAATGTGGCTATTGAAAACGAAAACAACAATTGGGATTTAGACCATACAGCGTCACACCTTATTAATAATTTAGATGTTAACCACCTCATTGAACGTCTAACTTACACATTCACCAACAACAATAAGTCTAAGGATGTCTTATTAGATTTAATGATTCAGGAATTGATTGTGCGATTACTTCAAACGAAAGCAAAATCATTAATAATTAATGACACCAACAATATCTTTAACGATACACGTATTGGCACAGTTATAAAATTCATTAAAGACAATCTAACCAATAAGGATATTACTGTAGATCAGTTAGCAAAGAAAGCTTATATGAGCACCTCTCACTTTCATAAGCAATTTAAAAACACGCTTGGTGTGTCTCCTATTGATTATATAAATTCTGAAAAAATAAAATTCGCAAAGAAGCTGATTAAAGAATCTAAAGATGTGAGAATGTCTGAGATTGCTTTTAAATCTGGTTTTAACAACACAAGCTACTTCAACAGGCAATTCAAAAAAATGGAAATGATGACTCCTGCTCAATTTAAATCTTCCATTGCTAATTCTTAGTCTTCTTTAAACTCTTAAAGTAACGATTAGATTCCTTAAGCACTTTTGGTGCTAATAGAATTGTGGCAATCATAGTTGGAAATGCCATAAACGCAAACACACCATCTATAAAGTTAATCATGGCATCAAAAGACGTCGTTGCAGCAAGAATAATACTCAGAATATAAAAATAGTTGTAATAGTGCTTTTTATCCGCTCCGATTAAAAACGACAAGCATTTGGTGCCATAATACGAATAACTAAACAAGGAGGACACGCTAAAGAAAAACACGCAAATCATTAATAAATACTGACCATGAGGCAAGGCTTGCTCAAAGGCAGAAGCTGTAAGACTAACACCATTATCCGTTGTGGTTTGCCAAACACCTGTTACCAAAATTGCTAGCGCTGTTAGTGTACAAACAATTAAAGTATCTATTACAGGACCCAACATTGCCACTAAACCTTCTCTAACTGGCTCATCAGTTTTTGCTGCTCCATGAGCCATTGGAGCGGTACCCAAACCAGCTTCGTTAGAAAATGCTCCTCGTTTTATACCATGCAAAATCAACGCTCCTAAAACACCACCTAAGAAAGGCTTGTCTTCAGGAAAATAATCTGCTGCAAAAGCATCAGTAACAATTAGCGACAAATACTTTGGGACTTCTTCTATGTAAACACCTAGAATAATCAATACCAACACAAAGTATAGCACTACCATAGTAGGCACCATTTTAGAAGCCCAACGACTAATACGTTGTATACCTCCAAGAATCACAAAACTAGTTATGACGACCAAAATAATAGCAATAATTAGATTACTACTAAAAGATACTTCCACTCCATTTGGTATGAGAATAATATCATTAATGGCTTGTTTTAACTGGTTCACATTTACTACAGGCAATGCACCTAACATCCCAAAAATACTAAACAAAACTGCCAAGGGTTTCCAGTTTTTACCAAGACCTTCAGTAATAAAGTACATTGGTCCACCTTGTATATTTCCATCACTGTCTTTCCCTCTGTATAAAATGGCTAATGTAGATGTAAAGTATTTGGTACTCATCCCAACAATAGCACTTACCCACATCCAAAACATAGCACCAGGTCCACCAACCGAAATCGCTAAAGCCACTCCTGCTATGTTTCCCATGCCAATAGTTGAAGATAGCGCTGTTGTTAAGGCTTTAAAATGCGAAATTTCACCTGCATCATCCGGATTATCATACTTACCTCGTAACACAGCAATAGCATGACCCAAATACCGAAATGGTAAAAATTGAGAACGTATTAACAAATACAATCCTCCACCAACCAATAGAATAAGCAATGGTAAACCCCAAGCAAAGGACGAAAATGCTGATGTAAAATTTTCTAGACTTTTCATTAGGCTAAAAATAAGGAATCCTTAGTTGTGTTAATAATATATTGAAAGTATTAACCTTAAGCCATTGATTTTCAAAAATTAAAAAACTAACTTGCCTTACCTGTACTGAACTCGTTTCAGTATCAATCGATATAGTTCATTGAAAGGGAACTATATCTTAACGATAAGCGTAACTTCTATAAAACTACCTTTTTTTACAAAAAAAATTAAAATGAGTAAATCTGACACCAGCCACCACGATGAGCGTATCGCTAATATGAGTTTTGCTTCTGTATATCCTCATTACGTTACCAAAGTAGAAAAGAAAGGCAGAACCAAGGAAGAATTACACGTAGTTATTGAATGGCTTACTGGCTATGACGAAAACAAACTCAATGAACTCATTGAGCAGAAAGTTAATTTTAAAGACTTTTTTGAAAATGCTAACCTTAATGAAAATGCACATCTTATAAAAGGTGTTATATGTGGATACAGAGTTGAAGAAATCACCAACGACACTACCCGTCAATGTAGATATTTAGACAAACTAGTAGATGAATTAGCAAAAGGTAGAAAAATGGAAAAAATTCTGCGTCAACCTTAAATTTTCCGTTTTAAAACATGTCTAAAACGCTATATCGCATTTATGTTGTAGAACTTTCTAAACGTGTGTTTACTGAAAATTCGAAATTCAGAAATGCTAATCCACAATACAATGGTGTATTAGAGTGTTTGTATGTTGGTATGACGATTAAAAGTCCTAAAGAACGCTTTGAACAGCATAAAACAGGTTACAGGAATAAAAAAGGTTATAAACTATCGTCTAATATTGTAGAAAAATACGGCTTGTATCTTAGACCAAGTCTTTACAATCATATAGATCCTTTTTTAACACGAAAAGAAGCCCTTATTGCAGAAAAAGAAATCGCTCTAGAGTTACGCAGAGAACGCTATGCTGTTTGGTTTAATTAGATACTAACAACTTATCCAAAGTTTCTTCGTAGATGGCTTCGTACTGAGGTACTATATTATGAATATCAAACTTTTTGGACTGCGACTTCGCATTCGCTTTAAATGTCTTTAATGTTTCTGTATCCTTTAAGATCTTAATCGCATTGGCTGACATATCTTCAACGGCATTAACATCACTTAGGTAGCCTGAATAACCATCGATATTTACTTCTGGCAATCCACCTGTATTGGTAGATATTACTGGCACTCCGCTTGCCATGGCTTCCAGTGCAGCTAATCCAAAACTTTCAGTTTGTGATGGTAGTAAAAACAAGTCACTAAAACATAGAATACGATCTATTTCATTACTATTTCCGAAGAAAATAACTTTGTCGCTAATACCTAATTCCTCAACCAAATTTTCAGCAACCTCTTTTTCTGGTCCTTCTCCGACCATCATGAGTTTTGCTGGTAATTCCTTCTGGATATTATAAAAAATCTTTACAACATCTGGTATTTGTTTTACCTCGCGCATGTTACTAATGTGTGTAATAATAAACTCATCGTCACCAGCCATCATACCTCGCTGACAATCGGTAAACTCATTAATATGCTTATTTAAATCTATGAAATTAGGAACCACATGAATGTCCTTTTTAATATCAAAAAGACGCATGGTATCTTTCTTTAGACTTTCTGAAACAGAAGTCACTGCATCAGATTTATTAATACTAAAAGTTACTGCTGGCTTATAAAACGGATGACTACCAACTAAAGTAATATCGGTACCATGCAGCGTAGTAACAATTGGTATTAGAATTCCCTTTTCTAACAGCATTTGCTGCGCCATGTAAGCTGCATAAGCATGAGGAATTGCATAATGCACGTGTAAAAGCTCTATACCATAAAGCTGTACCATATCTACCAACTTACTAGACAATGCTAATTCATACGGTTGATAATGAAATAACGGATACTCAGGCACATGTACTTCGTGAAAATGAACATTGTTACTCAGCAATTCTAAGCGTACTGGCTGGCTATAGGTAATGAAATGAATCTCGTGACCTCGTTTAGAAAGTTCTAAACCTAATTCTGTGGCTACTACACCACTACCTCCAAATGTTGGGTAACAAACAATTCCTATTTTCATTTAAAACTTTTGAATGATTAAAGTTGACATCTGTAAAGTCTCTAGACTATCTAAATCCTTACAACTTTTATTACAAGTGTTAAATTTAGAGGATTTGATGTAGTGTGCAGTAATTTTTAGCACTTTTTAACTTATGTGATTAATCAATAATAGCTTCGTAAATGAGTCTTTGAATCTCAGTTCTGATGTTTTCTCTGAGTAATAGGTTTTTACCAGCTTCTGGATAAGTTCTGTTAGCTAAAAACACATAAACGATTTCTTCTTCAGGATCTGCCCAAGCATAGGTACCTGTAAATCCTGAATGTCCAAAACTAGTCATAGAAATGCATCCACAAGTAGGACCTTCTTCGCCCAATTGTGGCTTATCAAAACCAATGCCTCTCCTATTATCGCTTTCGCAATAATAACAGGTGTTGAACTTATCTATAGTTTCGGATTTAAAGTAACGTTTACCACCATAAAAGCCTTTTTGCAAATACATTTGCATAATTTTTGCAACATCGTTGGCATTGCTAAAAATACCTGCATGTCCACCAATACCACCTTGCATCGCAGCTCCCATATCGTGCACATAACCATGCACTTTTTTGTACCTGTAATAGTTATCAACTTCAGTAGGTACAATATCCTTTAGGCTAAATGTTTGCCTTGGGTTATATGTAGTATAGTTAGCACCCAGTGATTTGTAAAAACGATCTTGAGTGATTTCATGCAAAGACTTATCATAAAAACCTTCAAGATAATTCTTCAAAATATAATATGGCAAATCACTGTAACGGTAACGCAACCTTGATAACAAATCACTTTCTTTTATAATTTCTTGTATAGAGTCCATGTAATCATTGCGCATATAAAGCGTATTGGTAACTTCTACTCTAAATCCTTTTGTTGGCTTAGATCTGTAGTATTTAGAATCAGGTTTTTTGGTTACAGAATCTAAAGTTGCATAGTAAAAAGGAATCCAAGGTTTTAATTGCGCATAGTGCGACAACATCTTTTTTAAAGTGATGTTCTTTTTATTCGATTTTTTATACTCAGGAAGCAAGTCTCCCAACTTAGAGTCCAGAGACACAGAGCCTTGTTGCTCTAATTCCATAAGGACAGGAAGTGTAGCTAGTATTTTAGTTAAAGATGCTACATCATAAACATCATCAAAATCTACTTTATTCTTTTTAGAATAGGTATGATACCCAAAATTCTTATTGTAAATCACCTTTCCTCGTCTAGCCACTAAAAGCTGAATGCCAGGCGTCATTCTGTTTTTAACGGCATAGTTAGCTACAGAGTCTATTCTACTTAAACGCTCTGAGTCCATACCAACACGTTCTGGCAAACCGTAGCTAAGGCTTAAAAGTGAATTGTATGTAATACCTGTACCTACAGGAAAGAACGCACCAGCACTGACTGGTAACTTTCCTTTTGCGTCAATACCTCCAAAGATGAGCTGAGCTGACTTCTGTTGGGCTATTTCACTATTTTGATAACTCATAACAATGGCCTCAATGTTTTCTACCGAACGTAAGTCATTAAGCGCATATGGTCTTGCAAACACATCTAAAATTACTGTAGTGTTTCTTGCTATTTCATAAAGCCATGCTAACTCTTTTTGTGAGAATTCATAAGCTTTCCAAGGGTTGTCATTAGATTTATGAAAACCAACTACTACTGTATTATAATTCTGTAATTTGGTAATTATTTCATCTAGCTTTTCACCTTTAATATGATGGACCTTGGTGTACTTTTTTAATTCATTATAAAACGTTGAACCACTATCATCACCTAATTCTACATAAGCAATATTTTTAGTTTGCAAATCTCTGAGTGGCAGCAAATCATTTTCATTTTTTACTACAGTTACAGCATTTTCCATTAGACTTTCGTAAAGCAAATCGTCTTTAAGTCTGTTTAAATCATTACCTAGATTATACAACCCAACCGGAGAATAGTTATGCAAACCTACCTTATACTTAGCCATAAGTATTTTTTTTACTGAATGTGATAAACGCTCTTCAGTTATTTTATTGGCTTCAAAAGCTTCAATAATTCTTTCTATACCTTTTTCAGGATTTTCAGACATTAGCAACACATCATTACCTGCTAAAAACGCCATTAAATCAATTTCACCTCCTTTAGAGAAGGTATTAGTGGAAATACCATCAATATTTTTCTCCACATAATCTGCAGCACCTTTCATGGTTAATGCATCTGTAAAAATGAGGCCTTTAAAGCCTAATTCACCTTTAAGAATATCTGTAACTATATGCTTAGATAAAGACGAAGGAAAACCTCTACGTTTTTCTAAACTTGGAATGTTAAGATGTGCCACCATAACGCTAGATAAGCCTTCTTTAATGAGTTTTCTATATGGATACAACTCAATAGAATCTATTCGTTTTTCACTAAAAGAAACTGTTGGTAAGGTTTTATGGGAATCATCTTCGGTATCACCGTGACCAGGAAAATGCTTGGCATTAGCCAAAACACCTGCACTCTGCATACCGTTCATAAATGCTAGTCCTTTTTCTGTAACATTATCTCTATCCTCACCAAAAGAACGGTTACCAATAATTGGATTTTTGGGATTGGTATTAATATCCACAACAGGTGCAAAATTGAAATGCACACCTAAACGCTTGCAGTGCTCACCTATTTGTCTTCCGGTTTGCTCTACCAAACTATCATCTTCAATAGCTCCTAATGTCATATTCCATGGAAAAGCATACGTAGAATCTAAGCGCATACTCAAACCCCATTCTGCATCCATACCTACCAATAAAGGCACTTTAGATGCTGCCTGTAAAAGGTTATTTAGTTTGGCCTGTCTGTGTGGTCCACCTGTTGAATAGATAACACCTCCTATGTGTTGATTTTTTATTAGATCAACAATTTTGCTATTGGCTTTTCCATCATTTTTTGAGAATACCTGAACCATAAAGAGCTGACCAACACGCTCTTTTAGCGTCATGGAATTATAAACACTATCTACCCATTTTTGTTGTAGTGCCGCATCTTTAGTTAACAATGGATTTGGTGTTGCATCTTGAGCAAAATTAATTTGAACACAAAAAGCTATAAGAATAAGGGACAAATATCGCATACATTAATCTTTTCTCGTTTCTAATTACAATAACGAATACTATGCCAAAATAGCATATTTAATATGAAGTAAAAAGACTTTAGGATTCTTTTATAAACTGTGTAATTAACAGTTAAATGGAATTATACCAGATCTATATGACGATCATGGTAACCTAACAAATATAACACACCATCTAAACCAATACTAGATATAGAGCTTTGAGCACTATCCTTAACTTTTGGTTTGGCATGAAAGGCGATGCCTAAACCAGCAAGATTAAGCATTTGTAAATCGTTGGCACCATCACCTACTGCGATAGTTTGTTCAATATCAATCCCCATATCGTCGGCTAACAACTGAAGGTATTCTGCTTTTTTATTACCATCTACAATATCACCAATATATCCACCTGTTAACACACCATCTTTAATCTCTAGCTCATTGGCAAAAACAAAATCGATATCTAGTTTCTCTTGAAGATATTTTCCGAAATAAGTAAAACCTCCAGAAAGAATAGCAGTTTTATAACCATAGTTATGAAGCGTATCTATTAGACGTCTTGCGCCTTTGGTTATTGGTAAATTCTCTGCTATGTCTTTTAAAACGTCTTCACTTAAACCTTCTAAGAGTTTCATTCGTTTTTTGAAACTTTCCTGAAAATCTATTTCGCCTTGCATTGCAGATTCTGTTATCGCCTTAACCTCATTACCAACTCCTGCACGCTCAGCCAACTCGTCTATAACCTCGGTTTGTATTAAGGTTGAATCCATATCAAAGCACACCAAACGACGGTTACGTCTAAACATGCTATCTTCCTGAAAAGCAATATCTACATCTAACTCATGCGATATTTTCATAAATCTTGATGTAAACTCAGATTTATCGTTTAGCTTTCCTCGTATTGATAGTTGAATAGAAGCCCTTGGATATTCTTCTTCTTTAACCAAAGACGTACGGCCTGTTAGACGCTTAATAGAATCTATATTCAAGTTTTTTTCTGAAATGACTTTGGTGACTTCAGAAATTTGCTCGGCTTTAAGTTTTTCTCCTAAAATGGTAACGATATAACGATCCTTACCTTGCATACTTACCCAATGCTCATAATTATCTAATGATATTGGTGTAAACTTTGCAGTAATACCCAGCTCATAGGCTTTGAACAATAAATCTTTAAGAACAGCTGCTGATTTTTTCCCAGATTTTATCTCAAACATCATTCCCAAAGACAACGTATCGTGAATATTGGCTTGTCCTATATCTAGAATTTTAGCATCGTACTCTGCTAAAACACTGGTTAAAGATGATGTTAAGCCTGGTTTATCTTGTCCAGAAATGTTTAATAAGAAAATATCAGTACCCACTTTCTATTGAAAATTTTACAATTTTAAAATGACGAATTTGGTACTGTAAAAATCAACATTCTTTCTAAGAAATGAAAATTATTAAACATACAAATACCGTAATTTTTGAACGTATTTACTGAGAATTCAATAAGAAAATTTACTTAATGAATCTGCTATGCCAACTCTCGCTCGCTGGCACTTCCCAGTTTTCTTTAAACTCTGCGATATTAGTCACCAGATTATTAAAAACAATTGTGTTTTTAGAAACTGAATTGTTTTTAGCCATTTTTTTGAAATCCATTAAGGGCTTATATGCGATGAACTCTCCCTGTTTAAAAGACACATTCATCTTATCCATTAAATCTACATTGTAAGCCTTTTCTAACTCTTGGATAAAATGCACAGAAGCATCAATTGAGCAACCTGTAGCCATGTTAAGGTTTTGATTTAAAGCAATGACAATAAAACGCTTATAAACAACTTTAAAACCAGCTTGTAAATCTTTACCATGTGCTGTCCAAGCTTCAATAAAGGTTTCAAGTTTAGAATTTAACTCTTTTATCTCTTCTTCAGAAAAGCTTCTGTTTGCTTGGTAAATCCAAACTCTTGACTCTTCTGGTAATGTATCGAAATCTACTAGCATCTGTGTATTGTGCGTTTTATAAAACTTTTAATCTTCTAATTCTTTTCTTGTGTATTCAATAGGTTTTATAACTTCGTTTAGAGAATTAATAAGGCCATATTTTCCATTTTGCTTTACAAGATAAATATGCGACGTACCTTTTTTACTGGTATCATAATACTCTATTATATCGTAATTAAGCGGTATAATTGTTTCATTCTGGTGGCTTATAATTCCGTATTTTCCATCTTTGACAACGATAAAATGATTTCCAAATTCTCTAACGTAAGATTCGGCACAAAACATTTCATCGTAAATATTAGGTACTATTTGCTTGCCAGCATAATCCACAATTCCCTTTTTTCCATCTTTAGTTACACCAATAATTTTATAGTCTTCAAATAAAAACATGAGTTTTAAGTCCTGCTTTTTGTATGATGGTTTTAGGTTATCCCAATCACCTACGAAATCTGGAAAATAAACTCCTATATCGTCAAAAACAGGCTCAACTGTACCTTCATTTGTTATAAAACCTACCTTATCGTTATTGTAAATGATATACGATTTCTCATCCTTATTGTCTTCGTTATAATGCAAATAATTGTCGCGTACATAATCATATTCCACAGGAACAATTGTTTTATACCCCTTATTCATGATGCCTTGTTTTCCATTAAAAATGACCAAAAATCGTTTCCAAGGTGAAGTATCTATATCATAGCCATTTTTTCTGTAATCTGCTTTTGTTAATCCTGTGTCTGGCTCACAGTCTTCTATCTTATATTTTTTATTAAATGAAATGCTAGACCATTTCCCTTTCTCTTTTATTAAGTAGCTCTTAATGTTTGGTAAATGAAAAACAGACAATACAGAATCTAACTTAAAAGGAATTAATGTTTTGTTGGTGTTAGAATTAATTAATCCCCATTTTTTGTTTTCCTTTTTAAAATATAAACCACTTTCTTGAAAACCTAAAACATCACTAGTATACACAGGTATTTTTATAGAGTCACCAAAGTGCTTATTGATTGTAATGACGCTAGCTTTCTCTTTTTCGGTTAAAGACTGTGAATTAACAGATTTACCTAAAAACAAGATTACAAAAAGCGTTAAGATTTTTACTGTGTTTATCATCTGTATAGCTTATGCGATTTTATTAATATTTAATGCTATAAACTCACTAGTAATTCAGAATTTATCACTGTACTAAAGTGCTTCTAACTTTGTAATTACTTTTTTGGTGATATATTGCTTTTCGCTTAGATCAAAAAACTCTTCTTCTTTAAAGGTTATTGTGTAGAACTTACCAAAGTTAGATTTCTTAAGCATTTCATAGCCTTCAAATTCTTCAGTGATTAAAAAAATATGTGTTTTATCAAAGTCGTCTTTAGCTTCTATATAAGAAATAGCATCATTATTCATAGAAATTAATTCTACCTCAATCGTTAATCCTGAATCATTAGAGTTATCAAAGCCTAAATCTTCATCGTCATCATTTACAATCTCAACCAACTCTTCTGATGAGAAAATTGATAAAAAGTCTTCTGCACAAATACCTACCATCACTAATCCTATATCCTCACCTACTTCTTCCATATCATCTAAAGTCTTCTTTTTGTAATGCTTAGACTTATTTTTGTGAGCATTAAAACTCTGTAAAAGACAAAGTCCAAGTGCCATCTCTTTTTCTTCAGTTGTATCTGATTTTTTTAATTTCTTCTTAGCTATACATTCGCAAGCATCTTCGGCCATAAGCTCTACTACTTCTTCTTTTGACTTCTTTTGAGCGTAACTACTCATGCCAAAAAGCATAACTAAGGTTAAAAGTGTAATTTTCTTTATCATAATATTTTATTGAGATTTAAAAATCTAAGAAATATGTGAAGTTTTTAAACACTAATTTTTCTTACGGTATTGATATCTAAACGTTAATGCCATAAAAAAACCGAAAGCAAAAAAATGAATGAATACCCTAAGGAATGAAAACTTATCGTCTGTGAAAAAATTGTAATATCCTTCCATAAAAAGGGTGAAGATTAACCCATTTAAAAGACCATTTATAATTACTTTCTTTAGCGGAATAGGCTCTTTTTTCATGCGGTCAGTCTAAGAATTTGCGATTAGTTCTGCTATATCTAATACTGAAATTTCACCTTCTTTTTCTTTTGCTTTAACACCATCTGTCATCATGGTATTGCAATAAGGACAACCTGTTGCAATAATATCTGGCTTAGTCGCTAATGCATCTTCTGTTCTTAGAACATTAATATCCATATTGCCTTTTTCTGGCTCTTTAAACATTTGTGCTCCACCTGCTCCACAACATAATGCTGTATTTTTATGACGTTTCATTTCAACCAAATTGGCATTGGTATTTTTTAGAACTTCTCTAGGTGCGTCATATTCGTTATTTGCGCGTCCTAAATAGCATGGATCGTGAAATGTAATGCGTTTTCCTTTATAGGTGTTTCCTTCTAGAGATAAACGCCCAGAACTAATAAGCTCTTTTATATATTGTGTATGATGAACAACATCATAGTTACCTCCAAGGCTTGGATATTCGTTTTTTAAACAATTAAAAGAATGCGGATCGCAAGTAACAATACGTTTTACTTCGTAAGCATTAAGAACTTCGATGTTCATCATGGCTTGCATTTGAAACAAAAACTCGTTACCTGCACGCTTTGCAACATCACCTGTATTACTTTCTTCTGCTCCTAATACTGCAAACTCAATGTTGGCTTTGTTTAATATCTTAACAAAAGCTTTTGTAATCTTCTTTGCTCTATCGTCGTAACTACCAGCAGAACCAACCCAAAACAATATCTCTGGTTGCTTACCTTCTGCCATAAACTCTGCCATTGTTGGCACTTTTAGTTGTTCACTCATCTCTTAGATGTTTATTTTTTATGCGTTGAATCCTTTAATTGTTTATTCGTTAAATCGAAAGGAAATAAATAGAATAAACTCGTCAACTTTCTAGTCTTCGTTAGCCCAATTTAAACGGTCCATTTGGTTATAAGGCCATGGTGCACCATTGTTTTCTATATTAGTCATCATATTATTTAGCTCCATTGGTGCAGCACTTTGCTCCATCACTAAATAACGACGCATTTCTAAAATAATAGATAGTGGGTTAATACTCACAGGACATTCTTCTACACAAGCATTACATGTGGTACAAGCCCAAAGTTCTTCGTTGGTAATATAATCTCCTAAAAGTTGTTTTCCGTCATCCTTAAACTCTCCTCCATTGGCATCTATATTTTTACCAACTTCTTCTAAACGATCGCGAGTATCCATCATAATCTTACGTGGAGACAATTTCTTACCTGTTAAGTTAGCAGGACAAGCCGATGTACAACGACCACATTCTGTACAGGTGTAAGCGTTGAGTAGTTGAATTTGGTTTAAATCCATAACATCACTAGCACCAAACTTAGCTGGTTCCTCATCTTCTGCTCCTTCGGGTGCAGCTGCAAACGGATCTGCATTAGGATCCATCATTAACTTCACTTCATTTGTAACAGCCTCTAAATTATTGAATTTTCCTTTTGGCTCTACACTTCCGAAATAGGTATTTGGAAATGCTAATAGAATGTGTAGATGCTTAGAGAAATACAAATAATTTAAGAAAATCAGTATACCTACAATGTGTAACCACCAAGCTGTGCGCTCTATAATATGTAAAGTATCAGGATTATCGCCAAACCATGGTGCAATAAATTGTGAAATAACATTACCATGTCCTAAATTCTGAAATGTCGTATCTGTGGCATTCATAACCAAGAACAAACACATAAGTACCACTTCAAAATATAAAATGATATTACCATCATTCTTTGGCCAGCCTTTCATTTCTGAACTTAAGAAACGTTTTAGTTTAATGACATTACGTCGTAACCAAAAAATTACAACTGACAATAAAACTAATACTGCAAGGATTTCAAAAGACCCTATTAAGAAACCATAAACCGATTCTGGCAACACCTTAAGACCTATACGATGCGTACCGAAAAGACCATCGATAATAATTTCTAAAACTTCAATATTTATAATTATGAAACCTACATAAACTACAATATGCAGAAAACCTGCTATTGGTCGTTTTACCATTTTACTTTGACCTAAAGCAATTCTGGCCATATTACGCCAACGTTCACTTTTATGATCGCTAGCATCTACAGCTCTACCGAGTTTTATATTTCGTATTAACTTTTTGATATTGAGCGAAAAATACCCAACACCTAATACCAAAATGATTAAAAAAAGAATATTAGGAATGTATTGCATAGCTAAATCGTCTAATTATTATTAATCTGCTCTTGTGTAGGCTCCTCATAAGGAATTTCTCTTTTAGAGAGGATTCTTCTATATCGTGCAGGATGTAATTTTATATCTAATATTAACAGTTGTAATTCTTTAGAAGCAGCTTCTAGATTGTCATACAGTGCTTCATCATTAAGGAGTTTTCCAAGTGTACCTTTACCGTTATCTAAATTAGCTAACAAACTTTGCATAGAGCTAATTGTTTTTGTTAACTCCTCAACTGTTTTAGACAGTCCAGCTTCTTTTAATTCTGTTGTCAACGCATTTAGGTCCTTACTGGTCTTATCAAATGTATCTAAAATAGATTCAATTTTCTCTTCATTATTTTTAATAACACCTTGTAATGAATACGACGTACTTGTAAAAGATTTTAAGGTTGTATTTAGCTCTGCTATAGCATTTTTTAATCCCTTATCAGACTCATCCAATAATAAAGCATTCAGGTTTTTAACCAGAGTGTCTGCAGATTCTAAAGTACCATCTAATCCAGAGGTTACTTTTGGCAAACTACTTTCTAAAGAAGACATTAAACCTTGTTTTACTTCAGACGGAATAAAATCTCCTGGTTTAGCTTCTGTACCATCATTAGCATCTATTATGGATAATGCATTTCCGCCCATAAGACCTGTCGGATACAATCTAATAACACTGTTTTTAGAGAATTTTAGCTCTGGGTTAACAGAGAACTCTACTACCGTTTTTTTTGTATTGAAATCGTACTGAATATCTTCAACCTTACCAATTCTATTTCCTTTTATAGTTACCGGAGAAGATGGGCTTAAAGCGTTATAATCAAACTCTGTAAAATATGTTTCTTTACTTGAAAATAAATTACTTCCACTTAGAAAAGTGAATAGATATACAAATAAGGCAATACCAGAAAGTACTAATACTGCAGTTTTAACTTCTCTTGAAATTTTCAATGGGCTTAAATTTGATTGATAACAAAATTAGGAATAAAATTATTAATAATAATTCTAATTAGTAGCAGATTTAAGAGCCTCCTCTAGTTCTATTTGCTCCCCTTTTTTATTATACGCAACCACAAAACTGGTCGTATAACCCTTAGATTTGGCTTCTTCTTGTAGTTGTTTTACTTTATTGTAGTCTGATGTACTTCCATAAAAATACTTGTAGAGCTTACCTACTTTGAGTTTACTAATATCAGACAAGCCTTTAAAATTATAAGGTTTAGGTTCTAAATCTTTAGAACTCGCTGCAATCTGCACTTTAAAGGTTATATCTTTATACTCTAACGGTAAATTCTCTAAAGTCTCTACTGTTTCTGTATCTAACTTTTCGGTGCCAAGGATACTGCTTCCTACGTTTTGATCTATTTCTGCTTTATAAGATAGGATGGCGTCTTTGATTGCTTTTGCCATTTTAGACTGTCCTGATTTAGTATTGAGATAAGCACCTTCTTTATTATTGGTTAAAAAACCAACCTCTACCAAAACACTAGGCATATAAGTATTTCTTATTACAAGTAAACTTGCTTGTTTTAACCCTCTACTTTTTCGCTTAGCATTGTTTATAAAATTATCTTCAATCTTTCGAGCTAAAACTATACTCTGCTCAACATACACTTCTTGCTCTATACCAATAGCTATTGTAGATTCTGGCGAACTCGGATCAAAACCCTCATAATGTTGTTCGTAATTATCCTCCAAAAAGATTACTTCATTTTCACGTTTAGCAACCTCAAAGTTTCTACCAGTATTTTTTTCACCTAAAACGAACGTTTCTGTTCCGGATGCTTGAGAACTATGTGCATTACAATGTATAGAAACAAATAAATCTGCATCCGCCCTATTCGCTATATTAGCACGCTCGTGTAACTCAATAAACACATCTGTCTTACGAGTATAAATAACTTTGATGTTTTTATTTTTTTCTAACTCCTTACCTACTTCTAATGTAACATTGAGTGCTATGTTTTTTTCCTTGTAGCCATTACCTAAGTTACCAGAATCATGGCCTCCATGACCAGCATCTAAAACCACAACAAACTTATCTTCCTGCGCTTGCAGAGATGCAAAGCATGTTAAAGAAGTTATAAAAGTGAGAACTAAGAATACTATTATATTATTTCGCTTCGTTTGCATATTTAATCTAACGGTTTATAAACTCGAATTATTACGCAGTGTTTTTAGTAATATCTATTTTTAAACTTTAGAAATTTAATAAGATAATCACAAAAAAATATCTGTACTTTTGGCGTTTCAAAAACCGAGCCATACTTTTACAAAAATACATCTAAAAGGATTGCGTACAAATAGCTTACACATACTTTTTGCCTTGAGTTTTACAGTGTTTATCAACACTTTTAGCTTGGCTCAAGAATTACCAAAAAAGAACAAAGGTATTTCTACTGACCAAAAATCAGATACTACTGCTGTTGCTAAAGATAGGGTTGAAATTCCCGTAGATTCACTTTTAAACACAAAAGTCGTTGACTCTACAGAGAATGATTCTGTAAAAAAGGAAGGATTCTTAAAAGATATTGTAACCTACAAGGCTAAAGATTATGTTGCTGTAAACCAAACCAAACAACAAATTAGACTATATAATGAAGCTTTAGTGCAATACGAAGACATGGAGATTAAGGCTGGTGTTATAGTTATTGACTACAGTAAAAATCTGGTCTATGCAGGACGAATAAAAGACTCTACAGGATACTCCCAAAAGCCTGTTTTTACACAAGGCGCAAATGTTATAGAGCCAGATTCTATAATTTTTAATACAGACTCTAGAAAAGCATTAATTTTTAATTCAGTAACCGAACAAAGTGGTGGTACAGTAATTGCAGAACGCACAAAGAGAGAAAACGACTCCGTATATTTTATTTCGCAAGGTAAATTTACTACCTCAGAAAATCTTGAAGATCCTGAGTATTACATTAAAATGAATAAGGCTAAAATTGTGCCTAACAAAAAGATTGTAACTGGTATGAGCCAAATGTACATCTACGATGTGCCTACACCTATTGCCATACCTTTTGCGTATTTCCCAATGTCTAAGAAACAAACCTCTGGTATCATTTTCCCTTCATTTGGTGAAGATACAGGTAACGACAGAGGCTACTTTTTACAAAATGGTGGTTACTATTTTGCTATTAACGATTATGTAGATTTGGCTGTATTGGGAGATTACTATACTAACGGTAGTTATGGATTAAGATTGCAAAGTAATTATGCTGTACGTTATAAGTTTAGAGGAAACTTTGGGTTTAGATATGAAAACTTAATTAACAGTGAACGTGGTTTTCCTGACTTTTCAAAAAGTACCATTTACAATATTAGATGGTCACATAGTCAGGATGCGAAGGCTAATCCAAATTCAAGATTCTCGGCATCTGTAAACTTAGGTAGTAGTCAGTATTTTTCGCAGTCCATCAATCAAATTAACCAATCTAATTTCTTAACCAATACGCTAGCGTCTTCAGTGTCGTATTCTAAAACATTTCAAGGCGAACCTCAGGTTAACCTAAGTTTATCTGCAACACACAACCAAAATACTAATACCGAAGCAATCAACTTAACCTTGCCAACCATGCAAGCGTCCATGACCAGAGTGTATCCTTTTGCACCAAAATCTGGCACTAAAAAAGGAGCTATACAGAATATTAACTTTCAGGTAAACACAAGAGGAGAATATCGTATTAACACTACTGACTCTTTATTTGGTAAAAGCGAAATGTTTGACGACGCACTTGCAGGTATGCGTCATTCTATACCAGTAACAACAAACTTTAAAGTGTTTGATCATTTTAGTGCAAGTGTTAATGCCAATTTTGAAGAAAACTGGACATTAAAAACACTGAGTAAATTTTGGGACACAGCAAACCAAGAAGAAGTTATAGTCGAAAAAAGTGGCTTTGACCGTTATTTAACCTACAATTTTGGTGCGAGTATTGGTACAACCTTGTATGGTATGTTTAACTTTCAGAAAAAAGGAAAAAACCCAAAAATACAAGCTATTAGGCACGTAATGCGACCTTCTCTTAGCTACAGTGTTTCTCCTGCTTTTGATCAGTATTATGAAACTTATGATGTTATTGATGCAGATGGTACAACAAGCGACCAGGTAGAATATACACGTTTTGAAAATAACCTTTTTGGCAGACCTGGCAATCGCTATTCTAGTAGTATTGGTCTTGCACTTGGTAACAATTTTGAAGCTAAAATAAGACCTAAAGACTCAACAGAAACAGAACCAAAGAAAGTCTTTTTATTAAACAACCTTAACCTGTCTACATCTTACGATATAGCAGCAGATTCCTTAAACTGGAGTCCTGTAAGAGTTACAGGAGGTACACAAATTCTTAATAATAAGATGAATATTAACTTTGGTATGACTTTAAACCCTTATGCCTTAGATAGTAACAATAATCTTATCAACACCTTTAATATTAATAATGGTGGTAGCTTATTCCGTTTAACTTCTGCAAACCTAAACGTTAGTTATAGTTTAAATAATGATAGTTTTTCTGGTAAAGACAAAGAAGAGGAAAGAGACGAAGAAGCAGACCGAAGGTCCTCTACTGCGAATGCAAGAGCAGACGATCTCTTTGGTGTTTCTCAAGATTTTGCCGATCAACGACTCGGAGACCAGCAAAAAGATAAAAGTAAGGACGCAGAAGAAAACAACGAATTTTACAACTATAAAATGCCATGGAGTTTAAGATTATCTTATGCTGCAAACTATAGCAATACAAGACGACAGGACGAAATCACATCGCAATCGTTAATGTTTTCGGGAGATATTGAACTATCACCTCGTTGGTCTGTAGGTGCATCATCTGGTTACGACTTTTTAAACCAAGGCTTCACCTTTACCCAATTACGTTTTGAACGTGATTTATTAAGTTGGAGAATGAATTTTACTTGGGTACCATTTAGCAACCGAAGCTCATGGAATTTCTTTATTGGTATTAAATCTAACTTGCTTAAAGATTTAAAATACGATCAACGTCGTCAACCAGACCGATCATTAGGCAATTAACCCTCATTAAAATCATGAAAAAAATAATCAACACACCAAACGCACCTGCGCCAATAGGTCCATACAATCAGGCTGTTTTAGTTGGTAATACTTTATATACTTCTGGACAAATTGCATTGCATCCTGAAACAATGGAATTGGTTATGGATACCATTGAAGCTGAAACAACGCAAGTAATGGAAAACATGAAAGCGGTTTTAGCTGCTGCAGACATGACGTTTGATAATGTCATTAAAACATCCATTTTCATTAGTGACATGCACAACTTTGCAAAAATCAACGCTGTATATGGCACTTATTTTAATGAAGACACAGCACCTGCCAGAGAAACTGTAGAAGTAGCCAACCTGCCAAAGTTTGTAAATGTTGAGATTAGTATGATTGCTGTTATGTAATTATAGTTATTCGTCAGTTCGAGTGATTTCGAAGTATAAGAAATTGTATCGAGAACTATATTATAAGCGAACCAACTATAAACAATTGTTGATAAAAATCATCAAAGCTCCTGCAGTTTTGGTGATTTCTTTTTTTACAGAACCTGTATTTTTGAGAGTAACCAAATTATCCCAGTATGCGCATTGAAAATGATTTAAAACTAGGTTTTAAAGATGTAATGATTCGTCCAAAACGTTCTACATTAAAGAGTAGATCGGAAGTGAGTTTAGATAGAGAATTCACGTTTTTAAATAGCAAAGCCGAATGGAAAGGTATTCCTATTATGGCAGCTAATATGGACACAGTTGGTACTTTTGAAATGGCTTTGGCATTATCGCAGCAAAAGTTGTTTACTGCCATACACAAGCATTACACATTAGATCAATGGGATACTTTTTTAGACTCAGCTCCTGAAAATATTGAGAACTACATAGCACTTAGTACTGGCATCAGTAAAGAAGACGCTGATAAGGTAAAAGCTGTTTTAAGCAAACACTCGTTTTTAAAGTTTATATGCATAGATGTTGCCAATGGCTACTCCGAGCATTTTGCTGATTTTGTACAGCAAACCAGAGATGCATATCCAGATAAAGTAATTATTGCTGGTAATGTGGTTACAGGCGAAATGGTAGAACAATTAGTACTCTCTGGTGCAGATATTGTTAAGGTTGGTATTGGCCCAGGAAGCGTTTGTACCACAAGAGTTAAAACTGGTGTTGGTTATCCGCAATTATCTGCCATAATTGAATGTGCAGATGCAGCACACGGTCTAGGCGGACAAATTATTAGCGATGGTGGCTGCACTACTCCTGGCGATATTGCTAAAGCTTTTGGTGCAGGTGCAGACTTTGTAATGTTAGGTGGTATGTTGGCTGGCCATGCAGAAAGCGGTGGAGAATTAATTACCAAAAACGGAGAGCGCTATAAACAATTTTATGGCATGAGCTCAGCTACTGCTATGGAAAAACATGTTGGTGGTGTTGCAAATTACAGAGCCAGCGAAGGCAAAACTGTTGAAGTGCCTTACAAAGGCGATGTTAAAGACACATTACAAGACATTTTAGGCGGTTTACGCAGTACTTGCACATACGTTGGTGCACAACGCTTAAAAGAATTGACCAAACGTACAACGTTTATACGTGTTGCTGAGCAAGAAAATCAGGTCTATAATTCTTAAAAAGTTTGACTGTTTGTGGTTTTTTGGTTGAGTTAAAGTACTAATTAAAAATAATTCTATTTTGACTACTTAGGTTGGGTTACGCTTATCGGTCTTGTATATGAAAAGTAGCGGATTTTTACGCACTAACTTTTCGGTTTATAACTGACCTTAATTTTATTATTTATCTTTCGTTTAAGCACCAAAACCGCTATTTTTTATATACGTTGTTGGCAGTAGGCTTTATTTTTCTCCAATATATTTATCAATGTCTGATATTTTAAAAAACGAATTCATTTCGCAAACCGCTTTATTTGTATTATGCTTATTAAATTTTAATTTTTTGGAATTTTCTCGAGCAGTTGATAAATAATCTTTTAGTTTCAAGTAGATATCGTTATCTTGTTTGGTAAAATATTTTCTTGTCTTTTCGTAATCAGTTATATGTTTTTTTAGTTGTTTTTCGGCAGAATTACAATCCGTAAAAAGTTTGGTTGTTTTTTCGAAATGTAATAGAAACCAAAACTCAATGCAAGGGTTGTTAACTATTACTACCACATTTTCTATTTTTTCAGCTTTCTCTTTTAATCTTATGAATAATTGTTCACTGGTCTCGACTCCTTTCTTTGCTTCGCGAGTTTCTTTCGATATTACATCATAATCGACTATCCAAAAAACCTTTGTGTAATTTTGTGCTAAATCTACAACAGTATTAAATTGTTCGGATATGCTTTTTTTGCTTGGAAGTTTAGGTTCTATATTAATCTTTAATTGACGTTCGTTACGCTTTAACATTTGTAAATACCAAACTTCTGTATCTCCGTCAACCACAAATGCGAACGTATTAGAGCCTTTTAATTTTATTTTTGACCTATTTCTCATAATAATTAATCAAGGTCAATATAATAGTCTCCCAAATTAGGTGTACCTTTTAATTTACCACTTTTGTAAGCATTTAGCACATTTGTTGTGTCTCTAACTACAGAGGTATCAAAATCAGCTAAAGAATATAATTCAGTAGAGCAATTTTCAGATTTATTAGCAAACCAAATAGCATCATTTCTAAAGATATCTTTATTATCTAAAATTTCTCGATTATGTGTTGTTGCTAATATTTGAGAACTTTCAGTGTTTACCAAAAAAGACAAAAGGAATTGAGTATACAAATCTGGATGTAGAGAAGCTTCTAGTTCATCAATTGGAATTATATGGTTATGTTTAATTAATAATGCTAAAAGTCCGGCGAAACCATAATATCTTCTAGTACCTTGAGATTCTAAATCAATTGGAATACTGTATTTATTTCCATTAACTGTATGCTCAAAATCAATATTTACTGCTGTTACTTTACCTTCCTCTCTTATTTTTTTGAATCTATCTCCTGAAGGTTTAAACTGTTTTTCAAAGAAATCTAAAAGTCCATCTGGAATTTCTTTGTCTACTTCTTGGATTAATATATCTGATATGTGAAGGTCTGCTTTTTTTAATATGTTAATTACATCCTTTTTTAGGATTTCCTTTTGGTCAATTTTTGATGTAACATAACCTTCTAATTCTGTCCGAGTGTACACCAATGGTTTTAAATATTTTTTAAACCAATCAACAGCTTCATTTAATTCTAGGAAATCGATATTAGTTTTTAAAAAGCCTCCTAGAACGGTATTGTTCCATAAAGTATTTGATTCGAGAGTTTTTTTGAATGTTTTATCTTTTTTAATTTTACTACCAAATTTTATTTCAGAAAATTGATGTTTTAAATCTGTTTTTCTTTTAAAAACATTAGCCTTGTTGGGGTTATAATTATCCAACTTTTCACTAACAATTGCTTGTTCAGTAAATTCCACTTCATAATCATATCGAATCCCATTTTGCAAAAAATCAATAGATAGTCTTGATGTCTGACCTGGTGTATCTTCATCAAAAAGAAAAGGTTTGAATTCTAACTCATCAGTTTTTTTTTCTTCGGGCTCTAGAACTAAATCACGTAAAAATTCTAAACCGTTAAGGATTGTGGTTTTACCTGATGCATTGGCACCGTAGATAAGAGCTAATTTTAACAATCTAAATCCACTTGTATTAATTATGTAATAATCATTAAGGTGTTCAGATTTGTCTGCTTCAAAAGTTAATGTCTGCTTATCTTTTACAGAGCCAAAATTTTGCAAACTAAAGTTGATTATCATTTTTTTTGTTCTTATTTTGTAAGTTGTTTACAAATTAACGATAAAAAACTTAATTTATTTAATATTTTGTGTTTATTTTTTGTTAAGAGGTTGCATTGGTCAGCTTACTGCCAACGTTAAGATATAGTTCCGTTTCAATGAACTATATCGATTGATAAGCGAAGTTCACATTTTTAAACCAAGAAGTCAATACGTAACCTTACGTATTTTTCTAAATATAAAATGCTTAAGTAGGGAAAATTGAAGTCTAACTGTTATATAATTGTAGTATAGACGCAACCTTTTCATTAAATTGCTATCTACACTATAGAAAACCTAATTAATCCAACCATCATTATGAAAAAATCAATCGTACTTCTTCTTGTATTTATTTCTGCCCTATCGTGTTCTAAAGACCAAACAAATAACAGTTCTGGAGATTATAGTATCTCAGGAAAATTTGTAACACCCAATGGTTTAGACCCAGTATCTAAGGCTAGTGTAAAACTATATAAAGATGGTACTTTGGTACAAGATGCGTTGACTGATAGTGAAGGTAATTTTATACTAGAAAACCTTTCTAAAGATAGCTATGACCTATCTATATCAAAAGGTCAGTTTAGAACATCTACCTCTGTAGACCTTAGCGATCTTATTGATGCCTTAACGTTTGATTTAGATAGTTTACCAATTGATGAGTTACCATCAATAGCTGTTGTTACAGGATATTACGACCATATTGAAGAAGTATTATACAACATTGGCTTGGTAGACCCAACAACAGGCGAACCGCTTTTTGATATTATTGACGGTCATGATGTTGCTGATCGTAACACTATGCATCATGGGCATCATCAAAGCAATGCTGTTGCAAAACGAGACAACCCAATGCTAGAACCGAATGTAGATTTTGGTTTTGGTGATTTTATAGAGTCTCCAACGCTTTTAGCTAACTACGACATTATTTTCTTAAACTGTGGTTTAAATGAAACAAAAACTCAGTTTGGTAATAATCTTAATGACTTTGTTACTAATGGTGGTTTGTTATATGCTACAGATTGGGCATATTCTTACCTAGCCTTTATTACTCAAGGTGGTGCAGATTATTTAAGTTTTTATGAACCTGACAAAAGCGGCACATCGTTATCTACAGAAGCAGAAGTTTTAGACCAAACACTCATTGATTGGTTAGATTTAAATTATAATATCGAAGTGCCAAATGCTACAGTTACAATAGATGAGTTTCTTAGTAGTTGGCAAGTTGTAGACACTTATGATCCTAATACAGTTATTCCTTGGCTTTACGGTCCTGTAGAATATGATGGCATAAGTGAAAGCAAACATTTAGCTTACACCTTTTTGCACGGAGATGGTGGTGTGTTATATTCTTCATTTCATACCGAAAACAACACGTCTGATGCTACAACTGTAGAACGCTTAATGCAGTATATGGTTTTTGAATTGGCAGATATGAAAATTGAGGTGGAATAAAAGATTTTAATTTTAAAACAAAAGCCTAAAGTTAGTGTTAAACTTTAGGCTTTATCATTTATTGGAGGTTTAGTTTTGGACTTCACCTTCACTGTATAATTTCGTTTCAATTAGTTTGCCTTCTTCATCATAAAAGAGCCACTCTCCTTCTCTACGTCTTTTTTTATATAAACCGGATTCATCTATTTTACCATTTTTATGATAGCTGGTGTACTGTCCATGTCTATAACCATTTTCGTATTGCTCTACTCTTCTAATCTGTCCATTTTCATAGTAACTTGTCCATGTTCCACTTTCTTTTCCATCGACATAGGTACCAGTTTTTTTTAGATAACCTTTAGTTAAATCATAATGTTTCCATACACCATTTTTCTTGCCGTCAACGTAATTGCCTTCTACAAAAACCTGATTAGGTGCAGAATAACCTACCATAAGGCCATGTCTCACACCATCTTTATAATTAAAGATTCTATAAAGATCACCTTCGTCAGTAAACTCTTTCCATTCTCCTGTTTTCTGTTGATTTTCATTGTAGCTTCCAATATGCTCTATTTGTCCATTTTCATAATAGAATTTCCACTCTCCAACTCTGTTTCCGTTAATAAAACTTCCTTCAATGTTTAATGCACCACTTTCGTAGTAAAACTTCCATTCTCCGGTTTGTTTTTTATCAGAAAAACTTCCTTCTGCTTTAAGATTTCCATTATCATGATAATATTTCTGAGTCTGAGCAACGGTTGTTAAAGACATAGAAATAAGAACGACTAACAAGTAGATTTTTTTCATTTTTTAAACGTGTTTTATTTAATGTTTTGGGTAACTAGTTTATGATGTTATCTTAAATTTTGAGAACTAATGTAATAAAAAACCAAATACTATTAGTGTTTATAAAGCTAGTCTACGCCTCCAATACTTTTTATTCTAGTTTTAAAACTAATTACACCTTTAGTGTATTTGCTTCTTGAATTAGCAGATATGAAGATTGAGGTGGAATAACCTAAGAACATTTTAAGCATAAAAAAGGTCGACTAAAAAATCATTTATAGTCGACCTTTATTAGTTATTACTCAATAGTAATTAATTATTCCTTTAGTCTTCAGGATGCATAAAACGTTGCTTGCCCAACAGCTCATCTTCAGTTTCCACATGGTCATCATCTGGCACACAACAATCTACTGGGCAAACCGCAGCACACTGTGGCTCTTCATGAAAACCTTTACACTCAGTACATTTATCTGGTACAATGTAATATAACTCGTCGCTTATAGGCTCTTGTGCTTCGTCTGCATCTACTTCCTTTCCGTTTGGTAATACTATAGTACCGTTTAAACTTGTACCATCTTTATAGCGCCAATCATCAGCACCTTCATAAATAGCAGTATTAGGACATTCTGGCTCACAAGCTCCACAATTTATACATTCATCCGTGATTATAATTGCCATAGTAAATTTTAGGTTTTTATTGCTTAATTTTGCAGTTGCAAAAATAAAGCCAAAATGGCGTTTTACCAAACTCTACATGGATTTACAACAAAGAATTAACGCTTTCTCTAAATTAGGTCAGTTTTTAGGTCAATTTACTACCAATGGCACACAAAAAGACAATACCGTTGAAGTCAACGACCTTTTTTTCGATGGATTTAAACATCAAATAAAACTAGCTAAAGAGCACAATGGCTGGTTTACAGAAGCAAACGTATACTTTAGTTTAGAGTCTTGGGCAAATGCACTTACAATAAGCAATATCAGCAAATGGGTAAGTCACTATGATTTTAATTATGTAAAGCCAAAAACCATAGGTATTATTATGGCTGGCAATATACCTTTAGTAGGCTTTCATGACTTCTTATCTGTACTTATTTCTGGACACAACGTATTGGTTAAACAATCTTCTAACGACAAGCACCTACTACCCTATTTAGCAAAGTATCTTGAAGTAGTAGAACCAGGCTTTAAAAACAAGATCACCTTTACACAAGACAAGCTTGAAAATTTTGATGCAGTCATTGCAACAGGTAGCGATAATACAGCACGTTATTTTGAATATTACTTTAAAAACAAACCATCCATCATCAGAAAAAACAGAAATTCTGTCGCCATTCTCACTGGTAAAGAGTCTAAAGACCAGCTAGAAGCGCTGTCTGATGATATCTTTAGATACTACGGTTTGGGTTGCAGAAATGTCTCAAAATTATTTGTACCCAAAACCTATAATTTCGATGCCTTCTTTAATGCAGTATACAAATGGCACCCAGTTATTAACGAAGCTAAGTATGCCAACAACTACGACTACAACAAAGCGGTGTATCTTATGAGCGAATTCGACATGCTAGAGAATGGTTTCCTAATGATTAAAGAAGACCAAAGCTATGCCTCGCCAATTGCTACAGTGTTTTATGAGTATTACGAATCTACAGAAGATCTTAAAGTAAAAACGCAAGAAGATAAAGACAAAATACAGTGTATTGTAGCCGATGGATTTTCAGAAAATGAAATAGCATTTGGTCACACCCAAAAACCTGAACTTTGGGATTATGCAGATAATGTAGATACTGTTGATTTCTTGTTAAAAATTTGATACAAAAATTAAGGATTAATTAGTGTTTTATAGTCAATTAATTAGCACCTTTGTAACATATCAAACAAAAAATAACAAATTTCTGAAGCATCAGAAATGAAACTATATTCTTCATGAAAAAACATAATTTTAGTGCAGGTCCATGTGTACTTCCAAAATCTGTAATTCAAAAAGCTTCTGAAGCACTTATAAACTTTGACGATGGTTTATCGCTTATAGAAATTTCGCATCGTAGCAAGCCTTTTGTAGATGTTATGGAAAACGCAAGAGCTTTAGCTTTAGAACTTTTAGGCTTAGAAGGAAAAGGTTATAAAGCCTTATTCTTACAAGGCGGAGCTAGTACACAGTTTTTAATGGTAGCACTAAATCTTCTTGAGAAAAGAGCTGGGTATTTAAATACTGGAACATGGAGTGATAAGGCTATAAAAGAAGCTAAAATTTATGATGATATCTACGAAGTA
>CEVA01047152.1_pt1 | contig 28568 bp, 30 predicted proteins | sample 361521 | NCBI WGS metagenome assembly CEVA01 (sample SAMEA2622823, study PRJEB7988) | marine metagenome | isolation source: saline water (ENVO:00002010), including | reverse complement strand
AAAAAAAATTACTTATTATGACTGACAAACGAAAAATATATTTTAATGGAGAATTCGTTGATGAGTTAGATGCAAGAGTCTCTATTTTTGATTCTGCATTGATGTTTGGTGATTTGGTTTTTGAAATGACTAGATCCTTTAAACATGAGCCATTTAAATTAAGAGAACATTTAGAAAGACTTTATGTAGGTTTGAAAATATTAGAAATTGATCCTTTAATGACAATTGATCAAATGGAAGATTTGACGAAGCAAGTTGTTGAAATGAATTTGCCAACATTTAAACCTGGTATCGATTTCCAGATAATGCATAGTGTTTCGCGTGGTCCTCTAGGTCCTTATCATAGTCTTTTCCCTGATGGTTTAAAACCAACCATATATATTAATTGCTGGCCACTTTATTGGCATGTTGGTGCGTTATCACATTTATATGATACTGGGGTTAATGCAATTATTACATCTCAGCGTTCAGTTCCCGCTCAATATATAGATCCTAAAATGAAGAATAGAAGTAGGATTTATTATCAAATTGCTAATATGCAGGCACACAAGTTTGGTGATGATGCGTGGGCTCTTTTAACTGATGATGATGGGTTTATAACAGAAGGAACGGGTGCTAATTTCTTTATTGTTAAAAATGGAGAATTGATTACTCCAGAACCAAGAAATATCTTAAGAGGTGTGACTAGAGAGGCGATAATAAATCTAGCAGAGAAATTAGGCATTACATGTCATGAAAAAAATATAGAAGCATATGACGTAGTTGCTTCAGATGAGGCATTTTTTTCTTCTACGCCATTTGTTATGATGCCAGCTACTAAAATTAATGGCCTTACTATTGGAAATGGGACGGTAGGGAATGTAACTAAATTAATTTTGAAGGAATTTAGTAAGATGGTTGATGTAGATATCGTTGATCAGGCAAAAAAAATGAGGCCTTTGAAATGAATAAAATTATAGATGGGGGTTTTGCTTTTATTCATATGACAGACTGGTATTCTTTACCAGATGATTACGTTATTGGGGAAGTTGCTGGTGTTTCTGTTGCTCCTAATGGAAATGTATATGCTTTTAACAGAGGACCACATCCAATAATAATTTTCGATAAGGATGGTGAATTCATATCTTCTTGGGGCGAAGGTATTTTTAAAAGTCCTCATGGTATAACCATCGGATTTGATGAAAGAGTTTATTGTGTGGATGAAGGAGATCATACAGTACGAATCTATAATTTAGAAGGAGATCTTCAACTAATGTTAGGTACACCAGGAAAAGCGGGTGCATACCATAGTGGAAATCCTTATAACAGACCAACCGATGTTGCACTAGATCCAATTACAGGAGACTTTTATGTTTCTGATGGTTATGGGAATTCTCGTGTACATAAGTATTCTCCAGATGGGAAACATATACTTTCTTGGGGAAAACCTGGAATGGATCCAGGTGAATTTAACATTGTACATAACATTGCTACCGATAGTAATGGACTTGTATATGTCAATGATAGGGAAAGTCACCGAGTCCAAATTTTTGATTCAAATGGCAAATATCAATCTGAAATACGTCATGTACATCGACCTTGTGCTTTATATATCTCTCCTGACGATACTATTTATGTTGGAGAGTTAGCAGCAGAAATGAGTGTTAATAAATATATCCCCAATTTTGGTCCTCGAATAACTGTAATTAATAAAAATGGTGATAAGATTGCTCGTTTAGGTAAAACAGACCCCCAAAATATTAATGCAAATGATTTTGCAGCTCCTCATAGTATATCTGCTGATTCAGAAGGAAATATGTATATTGGTGAAGTTTCACACACATTTTGGAAATCAACAGGACGTATTCCCCCTCCCCCTCCTAGCTTCCATAAATTAGTTAGCATCTAGATATTATTGATTTGCTCGGAACCTAGGTGGTTCACGATCTATTCTAATCGCTTGAATTTCAGGAGGTGTGAATGATATTGAAATTGCTTCAATCAAGTTTGTATTTCCATCAACTGCTAAACCAGTCATTGAAATTGTAGTGTCTATTTTTAAGTCTGTAAGTAAGGATGAGGATGTTTTTGAAATTAGTGACTTGTCAGACAATTCAACTGTAATAGGACCTTTATCTGTTTCAAGTATAAATTCTTTTGTATCAATTTTACTGATATTGCCCATAATTGGTCGTGTTGATTGTTCTTCATTTGTCGTTTGGTTAGCACGAGAATCTCTCATTTCTTGAATTCTTTGTTGTAAGGCCGTGCGTTGTTCTTCGCTCATACCTTGTTGAAATCTTCTTTGTAGTTCAGTGCGTTCTTCTTCACTCATACCCTGACCTCCTCCCATCCTTCTTGCTCTTCCTGGTGGAGGAGTATCAGTAGGATTATTTTGCTGTCGAGATGGTGACAAAATAATTATGTGTTTTGCTGTGAGTGAATTGGCGTCATTACGTTCGTACGAAACACTTATTCTTCCAACAGTATCATTTTCTACTTCTTTGATTAATTGGTTAGTGCTTAACAATTTTGTTATTGTAATCCTTGTTCGATCAGTTGATTTTATTTCAATAATTTTGTCATCAGTTTCTATTGTTAGGGTATCAGTACCAAGGTTTTTGATTTTTCCTGTATGCCGAATAGGTCTGCTATTTCCAGACATATTCCACATAGAGTTACGAGTGTTTCTTTCTTCAGAATTAGTTTGTTCCGGAGATGAATTTTTTTCTTCAGATTTGTTTTGTTCTACAGACATTTCGCTAGATTTTGTTGGGGTTGGAAAATCATTAATAGATACAGAAGAAGTAGCATCTACGACCTGTTGTTGACAGCCTACTGCTAGTAAACTAATTATTATCAGTATACATATAATACTAGATTGAGTTTTTAGGTATTGCATATTTAACCTCTTTTACAGTTATTCATATCTAAGTGCATCAATTGGATGTAATGCAGATGCTCGAATCGCTGGATATATTCCAAAGAATAAACCAATTGCACTCGAAACAAGTAGTGCAAGTAATGCTATATCATAGCTAATTACTGTTCTAAGCATTTGGTTTCCAAGATTCATCCCATTAATTAGTTGAGATATACCGATACCAAATACAATACCAATTATACCCCCTACAAAACTTAAAAGAACAGATTCAGTAACAAATTGGAATAATATGTCTTGTTTCGTTGCACCCATGGCTTTACGGATTCCTATCTCTCTGGTTCTTTCTGTAACTGAGACAAGCATAATATTCATAATTCCAATTCCTGCAACTAATAGTGAAATACCAGCTATAATTCCAAGGAAAATTACGATTGTTTGAGTTGTTTCTTCTAATGTTTCTATGACGTCAGATAAATTAAGGATTACAAAGTCATCTTCGTCAGAAATTTTATGGCGTAATCTCAAAAGTACTTGTATTTCTTCTGATGCTTTTTCCATTAACGTATGATTGTGAGCTTCTACATTAATGGATTGTACAGGAATTTCTCCGTGTACAGTCTTATCTCCTAAAATTCGATAATATGCAGTCGTGATAGGAACCATTGCTTGACGATCAACGCTACCAAAACTAGTACCACCTTCAGGAGCTAAAATACCTATAATTGTGTATCTTTTTGAATTTATACGGATATATTCTCCTACAGAGTCCCTGTCTCCAAATAAATCGGTTGCCACTTGTGAACCAAGGACTATAACTTCTTGACTATCAGTAACGTGAGGTACTGATATAAATGTTCCAGATTTCATAGTGAAACTTCGAACAGATAATGCTTCTGGTGTTGTACCTATAATTTGAGTCCTACGTCGTTCTTTACCAGCAATTAACGTACCAGATGTTGAAATTTGAGGGGCTACTGCTTTTACTGAAGGAGTATGAATTGGATCAATTAATGAGAATGCATCTTCAAGTGTTAGTACTTCATCTGGTTGAGGAGAAATTGAAAGAAGATTCGTTCCTAAGTTTTGAATTCGATCTGTGATTGTTGCCTGAGACCCGCGCCCTATAGACATTAGTGAAATTACAGCACTTACACCTATTATTATTCCCAATAGTGCAAGGAATGCTCTTAATCGATTTGCACTTAATGAATTTAGTGCAGTCATAAATGTTGCCCAAAGTGTCATAATACCCCTTAAGTAGTTACCGTTGCTGCTTTTTGTCTAATATCACTAACAATAGACCCATCTAGTACAGATATTATTCGATCTGTATATTTTGCAATACTAGTTTCATGGGTGACAATAATAACAGTTAATCCTGTTTCTCTATTTAGGTTTTGTATGATTTTCATTATTTCATTACCAGATTCAGAGTCTAAATTTCCTGTCGGTTCATCAGCAAGCAGAATTGATGGATTTTTTACTAATGCTCGAGCAATTCCTACTCTTTGTTGTTGCCCTCCTGAAAGTTCAGTAGGTTTGTGATGTGCTCGATCTGTTAATCCAACCTGAGATAGTGCTGTAGAAACTTTTAACTTTATATTTGAAGCATTACTGTAAAGCAAAGGCAATTCAACATTAGACCATGCAGTTGATCTTGGTAATAAGTTATACGTTTGAAAAACAAATCCTACTTTTTTGTTTCTGATTTCTGCTAATTGATTATCTTTCATTGCAGAGACATTTAATCCTTCTAAATAATAATTACCTGCAGAAGTGATATCTAGACACCCAAGTATGTTCATTAATGTAGATTTTCCAGAACCAGAAGGACCCATTATAGATATTATTTCACCACGATTTATAGTGAAACTCACATTATTAAGGGCAACTACTTCGATATTACCAAGTTTGTAAATTTTTGTAACATCTTCAATTTTTATGATTGGGTTATCCAATAATTCAATCCTTAATCTATCGGGACGAAGGACGTCCTCCACCGCCAAATGACCTGCCACCACTAATGCCTCCAATTGCTCTGAAGTTACTTCCGCTTGATGTGTCTGTACCAATTACGTCCATTACAATTTGATCACCTTCTTTAAGTCCAGATGTGACTACTGTCCAGAAATCATCACTTATACCAAGAGTAATTGGTTGTTCAGTAATTACATTATCCTTATAAAGTAATACTGTAGGGGTTTGCATAGATCCTCCAAGTGATTGTATTGGAATTAGTATTGAATCTTTTTCTTCTCGTATTATTATTTGTGCTACCCCACTAAGTCCTTGTGATAATGTAAGGTTTTCTGGTATTTCTAGTGTGATTTTGACAGGATATGTGACTACGCCTGCTTGAGTTTCTGATGTTGAAGAAATGTAACTTACCATTCCTTTGATGATAGTATCAGGCAAAGCTTCAATTGTGATAAATGCCCGAGAATCAGGATTAATGAAAAGAATATCAATTTCATCAATTGCCCCAACTAGTTCGATTGATCTTGGATTTATGATTGTGAAAGCATTAGTGTTTGCGTTTATTTGTTGGTCTTTTTCTATATTCACTCTTGATATTATGCCATCAATGGGTGATGTTATGGTTGCACCTTTTAGATTGTCTTCAGCTGTTTTTAATTTTTCCTGAGCTACTTGAAACGCTTTTTCCTTAAGCTGAATAGCTAGAGCATCAATCTCAATCAGATCTTTTAAAGATTCTTCTTTTGATTTAACATTTTCTGAAGATTTCTCTATTTTTGCTTGTTTACTTGCTTTAGTTAATAAATCTGGTGATTTTGCTGACTCAAGATTTTCTTTTGCTGACTCAAGATTTTCTTTTGAAAGTTGAACTTTGTTTTTTAAATGTTGAATTTCTGTTTGATTTGGTTTTAAAGTAAGTTCGGCAAGTGCATTTTTTGCTTCTATATGATTTGCTTTAGCACGATTAATTTGAGTGATTAAATACCCTGTATCTTTCATAGCTGCCTCAGTATCAAGTAAATCTTGTTGTGCTTGTGCAAGATTAGATTTTGCTATGCTTACTTGTAATTGTTTTTGTTTTAGTAGGAGATCACCACCACTTTGCAAAGTTTCCTTATGGAGTATTTTTTTATCAAGCTCATCTTGGAGTGTTTTTGTAGTTTGATCTAAGTTTACTATTGTCTTGTCTTTTTTTAATAATAGAGATTCATGTGTTTCACGACTATTTTTGAGTTGTTCCCATGCCTGGTCTAATTCCCAGCTAACACATTTAGTTACGAACCCCTTATTAGTATTTAAGTTAGAGGGGTTGGTTTCACATGTTCCAATAATTTTAAAGGGAGAAAACGCCAACCATAAATAAAGTGTAATCTCATTCCAAGGGGTAGCAGGATCATCAGCTGATGGACGTTGACCTATAAGTTCTTTTTGGTTGGTTTTATTAAATAAAGAATCTAAATCAATTTTTTTATTTGTGATGATTTGTGTAGGGGATAATGTTGTTTCACCTGAAATATCTAATCCTAGCCATCCATCGAATTTATTTACATATGTGCTTGTACTTACATCTAGAGAAGTTAAGATATGATCCTCTATTTGATTTTCCAAGTTTTTAATTGTAGCAGCTGACTCTGTTTTCTGATTTTGAAGCTTTGTTGTTGCTAATTCAATGTCGTTTTCAAGAGTTACAATAGTTGGAGTCTTTTCTAGAAGAGTTAGTTCTTCTTGCGCAGAATCTAGAGCAAGCTGAGCATTAGTAATTGCCATGTTTTTTTGATTAATTAGTTTGATTTGTGTTAATGATGTTGATTTAATATCTTGTAGTTCAGATTCTAGTTTTTCAACTTGTTTTTTCGATGATTCTACTAATTCTGTTGCCTGAGCTATAGATAAAAGTGATGGGTTTTGTAAATTATCTAAATTTTCCTGATCAGTTTCTAAGTTCTTTTCAGCTAAAGAAATTGAGTGTTGCAGCTGTGCAAGAGTTTGAGGTGATGGTGAAGTTAAATCTTCAAGACTTTGTGTGTCAACATCTAATGCGAGTTTGGCAGATGCTACATCGTATTTTGCAGAAGCAAGTTGAAGTGCAGTATATGGGGTTTTAGTATTTTCTAAACTTTCTTCAGCATTTCTAACAGATATTTTTGCTTCTGTTACGATCTTTTCTAAGTTGGCTATAGTTTCGCTATCAATTATGGCTAGTTTTTGTCCAGCTTTTACTGTTGTACCTTCATCAACATAAACATCAGCAACTTTTCCATTTGTTGATGTAAATTTTAAAACTTGTGTTTCAGCATAAACTAATTTCCCATTTACAGAGACATCGTTGACTAAATCACCTTTTGTTACTGTTAAAAGTCTTTGATTTTCAGATAGAGAGGTATTTGTTACTGTAAAAATAAAAAAGTATACGTAAGCAATTATCAGGATGATGACAACAGGGATGACTATAATACTTAATTGTCGCCAATACTGAAAATCACGAATTAAATTTATTAAATTTCTCATAGTTTGGCCCTAAATATGCATAACTATTGATACAGTAACTTAAAAGTGTCAAGAAGTCATTAAGAATTATCTTCTATAAGCTCAACCCAATTCCCATCAGGGTCTTGTAGATAGCATGCTTTACGTTCAGGTGTTAATGATACTGGTTCATTAAGCTTCTGTGCACCATTAGAGATGAGTTTTTTAAATTCCTTTTCGATATCATCAACCATAAATGCTAGATGACTTGCACCGAGAATATTACGATCAGTAGGCATTTGGGTATTTGGTTCTGGGTTCAGATATTGAATTAACTCTACATAATGGTTTTCATCAATTGTAAGCATAGCTGCTTTGATATGAGTACATGTGTAACCCACTACTTGCTCTATAGGCTTGCCAGTACGTTCTCGGCGAATTGTGATTTTTAGCCCTAATACATCTCTATAAAACTTGAGTGATTCTTCTAAATCTTTTACTACGAAACCTGTATGGTTCATTGAAAGTATCATTTGACATGCTCCTTAGATAATGTGAATGTAAGTTGATTGTATGTTTTACTGATTTAATTTATTTAATCTGGTTGTTGTATATTACAATAATTATATAATTTAGAATGGGTATTTTTGATATTTTTGTATTTATCTAGATTAAAAAGATTAGTCTTTGGTAGAAATATCGAATTAATAAATTGATTTATACTTTCTTGCATTCCAGCAAATCCGAATATAGGGTTTTGTGCTTCATGGTGTTCAGTTTCAAGTTCTTTATTTTGATACTGATATTGTAAACTACCAGATAGTAAATCACATTTAATAATACCATCAGCAAAAAATAATTCAAACTGTATGTTTGTATTAGGACAGTTACGTAAATTAAATTTCCATTCGCCAGAATACCCATCTGTATATTCAAGTAAAATTGAACCTATGTCATAAGTGTTTTTTTTCGATTCAATGTATTTGACATATCCAATATCAGAATAACTAAATAAATCAATTAAAGATATGTACCAAGTTGAAAGATTAATTACGTTGTTTTTTATTTCGAGAATATCATTACTCCAACCTTTGCTCCAATCCACTTGTAATTCAATTTTTGATTTTAAAATTTTTCCAAATTTATTAGATTTTAAAAGTTGTTCACAGCGATTAATTACAGGCAAATAATTCAATTCCAGATCAATATGAAAGGAAATTTTTTGATCGGAAATAAGATTGTTTGCATAAATAAATTTATTTCCTAAATATAATGGAGGTTCTACAAAAATATGTTTATGAGCTTCAATCGAATCGATTATTATAGGAGAACTATTTTTGTAAGGTAAACCGATGAATACAGCATCAATTTCAGGGTGTTTTAGTAAATCACGATAGTCTTTGAATAATTTAACTGTATTACCTATAAGTGATTTAGCTGAATTAAGAGTTTTATCTGTTTTGGCAGACACACCTATAATTTCGGTGTCTTTTCTATTAAGGAGTATAGGTAAATAAGCCTCTTTTGCCCAATGCCCGAAGCCAATCAATCCTATTTTTATTGAATTATTATTATTAATCATTTTCGTTATTTCCAATTATATAATAAGGATAAAATAGTTGTGCTATACTTTTTTAGATATAAAAGTATTACAGGGGCAATACATGATAATAGGGTTCCGGTTATAATGATTTGTTTACAGGTTTTGTGTTCAGGGACACCTACTCCTAGTCATCTCCGATGGGGGTCTTCATTCGTTTTAAAGATGGATGATTCTAAATGGTTTATGTTTGACTGTGGACCAGCAGCAACGTATAAGTTGGTTCAGGCAGGAATTAGTCCACTAGATGTATCTGATTTATTTTTTACACATCATCATTCAGATCATGATTCAGATTATGCATGTTTGTTATTATCTCGTTTTGATATGTCTATTGGAAACGAATCTCCTTTGAAAGTTTATGGACCTCCTCCTACAGTCAGTTTAACGGAAAAACTGATTGCTGAAGATCAAGGTGCATATTGGCATGATATTGTGGCGAGAACAAATCACCCACTCAGTTTGTGGGCATATCAGCAGCGTGGAGGAGTATTACCTAGAGCTGTACCTGTAGTTGATTCAAAAGATATATCTCCAGGAGTTGTTCTTTCAAATGATGATGTGGTTATAGAAGCTGCAAGAGTTGAACATGTTCAACCATATTTAGATTCTTTAGCATATCGTGTTAATTATAATCAAGGTTCAATAGTATTTTCTGGTGATACTCGTCCATGTCAGTCACTTATTGATCTAGCAAAAAATGCAGATGTATTAGTTATGGAGTGCATCAGATTACATAAAGATATGAAAGACAATATTACTTCAGAATGTGAGTCAAGTGCACAAGCTGCTGGTGAAGTAGCAAATAGTGCTGGAGTAAAAATGTTAGTCTTAACTCATCAATCACCTGATTTGGACCAACCTTTTAAAAAAGAACAAGTTATTCAGGAAGTTCAGAAATCGTATAATGGTCGAATCGAATGGGCTGTTGAGTTAGAACAGATTTGTTATGAGGCTTAGATTTTTATATGAATCTAAGCGAATACAACTTGGCTCTCCGCATCTTTAGTCTAATGCGTACTGGTTTACCTATTAATTTTGAGAGGTCAGATCTACCATTCCATGTTACTGTTTTTGATATATGATCTCCAGTTATGGAGTCACAGTCTTCAAATGATAGTCCAGGGATTGGAGGAGAGTGGAATCGACGATTATCATTAGATGCATCTGCTATCTCAACAAGTATTTCTCCCCCCAGGCGTGTATAGGTGTTTAGTTTCATATTGCTTCCTTCGAAGTCTGCTATTAGAGTTGTACATGCACCATGAGAATCTGCATCCAAAGACATAAATCCATCTTCACGCCAAGTTGCGGTAAAGATACCTGGCTCTTCTATAGAGGTGTCAAAGAATACTGTGTTATGTGAGGATATACGGGGAGTAATTGGTGTTGACCATTCTCCTGGTTTTAAGCTTACAAGACCACAACCTGCATAAACACTACCAGCAGAATTTGTACCAGGTTCTCCTGCAGCGATGATTGGTCCCGGTAAGGGACGGTGCCAGTTTTTACCATCACGACTAGTCATCATGTGAATATCTGTATAGTCTTCTGTTCGGTGGTACAAGGCTGGGAACATCAAATGGGCATCAGAATCTGGCCATTTATTGTAAGAGTTTGTATATATATCTGTATCAGGTGAGTCGTGAAGACTTGCCCTAACAAGTGGTGTGGGTGTAGGCCAGTTTGAAAAATCTTCAGTTTCTGAGTATGAGATTAATCTTTGACCATGTGAAGTTCCATGTTCATGGCCAGTCCATCCTCGAAAATAACCGACATACTTTCCTTTTTCAGGGTCAAAGCGAATGATTTGTTGGACATCGCTTATGTACTTTGATACTAGAGGCTTTTTGATTAGCTTCCATATGAATCCGTCAGCTGAGACTGCACCCAATATACAAAATCGTCCTTCATAAGTACCTATAGTGGCAAGTTTATAGCGTTCATCTTTAGGTGCATTATTGTCTATGAATACACCTGCACCATGCGCATCACGCCCTGGAGATGCCTCCCGACCAAAGACTAAATTATTTTCTCGAGAACCGTGATATTTAATAGTTCCAATATTTGGTTTTATCCAGTTAACACCATCTGTAGATTCAGCATATGCTAATATCCGTTGAGTTCCTACGTCTTCGTCAGCATCTAAATCTTCAATATCTGTCCCACTATCGTAATAGAGTTTGAAGATACCATTATCTTCTAATAGAGTGTTGTAAACTCCGATTCCATTCAGTGCACCTTTTTCTCCAATGCGATCAGGAGAAATTAAGGGCTTTGAAGAAATTTTTGGAAGATGAGGTGTAAGTTTAATTCCATAAGGAATCTCCCAACTTTCAGGCTTTTCTCCTCCGAAAGACAAACCGTACCCAGGTTCTATTAGATCCCAATCAATGAAAACATGTTTTTTAGTCCCAAGATGAAAAGGTTCGTACGCCATTAGAATACTCCTTTAATTAAACCATTTAATTGTGCATCCTTCTGGCTCAGATGTTGGTGTCGTAGGGCTAGAATTTTGAAGTAAGTCGTTTAAAGCGTTTTTAAGATAATGTGTTTTTACAGCATTCTCATCATCATAATTATCGTCAATTGCACCATGATATTTAAGGGTACGAGATTGATCAAAAACAAATACCTCAGGGGTTTTTTCCGCACCATATGAATGTGCCACTTCCTGTGTTTCATCATATAGATATGGGAAATTAAAATTCTTTTCAAGAGCACGTTTTTTCATTTCTGCAAAACTATCAGCTGGATATTGATTAGCATCATTTGAACTGATTACTAATATTTGTACATCTTGAGATTTGAAAGAATCTTGTATTGCAACAATGCGGTCTTCCCACGCTTGTGCGAAAGGACAGTGGTTACAACTAAAAATTACTACTAATATAGATTTAGCCGAGTAATCTTTAAGAGCAATAGATTTTTCGTTTGTATCAATAAGTGTGAAACTTGGGGCTTTGTCACCAATTTTAATGGCCATAAAACTAACTCCTTAATATATATTTATTTTATTTACGTAGGGCATGTTGTATTAATTCAAGAGGGGGCAGGGGAGATATTTTCCCGTTTGGTAATGTATATGCGCGGCAAGTTAAAGCAAAATGTGGGTTTTGAGGAAGCATGTCAATATCTTCATCATTAATTAATATTGTTGGAGATCCTAGGAATGAGAAATTTTCTGCTTCTTTTTGCGTGAATATTTCTTTAATTTCAATAGGTGCATTAATTTTTTCAAGCTGCATAGCTTTTTTTAATCGATCAAGTGCTGTTTCATGTGATGGGCATCCATCAAAATAAAGGAATTGAATTTTCATTAGAGGTTAGTATGTTTTAAATTTAAATGCGATTGCAGTATATTATAAAGTGCGAAATTTGATAACTCAATCCTTATTTAAATTTTAGATTTATTATCAAATTAGTTATTACTGATGGTGAAATAGTGGTTACTCAAGAGCAGAATTCTGTACTTTTATTTTCTGGTGGGGTTGGTGGAGCGAAACTAGCAGTAGGCTTGTCAGGTATACTTGAGCCAAATGAGCTTTCTATAGTGGTTAATACTGCTGATGATGAAGAAATATATGGATTACATATTTCTCCAGATATTGATACAGTCTTATATTCTATTGCAGATATTGTTAATAAAGAAACTGGATGGGGAATTAATAATGATACATTTACAACTTTAGAGAGTTTCTCTTTATTAGGTGAAGAGACATGGTTTCGAATAGGAGATATAGATTTTCAAACTCACATAAAACGAACTAAGATGCTTATAGATGGATATTCTCTTTCGGATGTGACGGATTTCTTTACTAAAAAATTTAAGATACCAAATAAAATTATTCCAATGACTGATGGTAATGTTCGAACTGTATTACAAACTGATAAGGGTAAATTAAAATTTCAAGAGTATTTTGTAAGAGAAAACTGTAAACCTATTGTTCATTCAATTCAATATGAAGGGGCCTTAAATTCAAATATTTCAAAAGGATTTCTTCATGCATTAAACACATCGAAATTATTAATAATTGGACCATCTAATCCACTTTTAAGTATAAATCCTATCTTATCTATTCCTAAGGTACGTGATTTGTTTTTAAAATTTGATGGTTTAAGAATAGCAGTGAGTCCAATTATTAATGATCATGCAATACGCGGGCCTCTAGCTAAAATTATGTCAGAGCTAGGTCTTGCTCCAAGTTGTACCGAAATTGCCAAATATTATAAAGATATCTGTGATATTTTTGTGATAGATTCGTCTGATTCTTTGAATAGAAGAGGGATAGAAAATTTAGGGATGGATGTTTTTGTAACTGACATAATAATGAACAATGATCAATCAAAAAAGATTTTGGCTGAAAAATTAATGAACTATTTAAAATAAATATAAGTGGTAGAACATGGTTATGAGACGAATCAATGTTCTAAAGTACTTGAGTTTAATGAATTAATATTTTATGGTTATTTTAAATAATGGAGGGCAAATGGGTAAAGATAGAAAATTTAAAAAAGAAGTAAAAAAGCCAAAAAAAGCTAAAGAGAAAAAACCTTTTGGTGGAAAGATTCTAACTCCAACTACCCCAACTGTATCTTAAGGTATCAAAAAAAGTAGTTTTGATATGGCTATTTTAGATGGTTTAGAAATAGGAGTTGTCTTCCCTCAATATGAGATTGGCAATGACCCTGAAGTAATAAAAGATTTTATCCAAGTAGCTGAAGGATTAGGGTATGGTCATGTAATGACATATGAACATGTTCTTGGAGCTAATGCTGAATCTTCCTTAGTAAGTAGTCTATATATGCATAGGCATGCATTTCATGAACCATTTGTTCTATTTGGGTTTCTCGCTGGAGTTACGAATAAAATCAAATTAATGACAGGAATTGTCATACTACCTCAGAGGCAAACAGCCTTAGTTGCAAAGCAGGCAGCCCAAGTTGACGTATTGAGTAATGGTAGATTTAGGTTAGGCATAGGTTTAGGTTCAAATCTTTTTGAATATGAAGCTATGGGTGAGGATTTTCATAATCGAGGTCGTAGAGTAGAAGAACAAGTTGATGTCATGAGGAAGTTATGGACTAATGAAGTAATAACATATTCTGGGAAGTGGCATAAAATAACAGATGCTGGTATTAATCCACTTCCAGTTCAACGTCCAATTCCTATATGGTTTGGAGGAATGGCTGATCCTGTTTTACGTCGTATAGCTCGTTTAGGAAATGGTTGGTTACCTAATGGAAAACCTGATGAAAAAATGGAACTATTTGTTAGACAATTAGAGAAATATACTCAAAAAGAAGGACGTAATTTGTCTGACATTACTATAGATGCAAGAGTTTCTATAGTAGGAAAAACATCTCAGGAAATAGAATCAGAAATTCTATCATGGAAATCCCTGGGTGCTTCCGTTATTTCTATAAATACATTAGATTCAAATTTAAAATTACCTAGTGATCATATAAATATATTAACTAAATTTATGGAAGATTTTAAGAAATAGTGTCGACTGAGTTTGTAGCTATTATTCCTATAAAGAAGTTTGTTGTTGCGAAATCTCGATTATCTCCTGTATTTAGCAATGTCCAAAGAAAAAGGATAGCTAGGACCGTGTTTGAGATAGTTTTAAAAGAAGTTCAGAAGTCAGGGTTTAAAAAAGTATGGATAATTTCAAATGATAGCTTAATTAAAGCAAAATTTGGATCGATTACTGGTATTGAGGTACTATTTGATGAACATTATGATATAAATAAGACCCTTCAGACAAAATTTAAAATGGCAGCGTTGCAATCTCTTGTACCAGTTTATCTTCCTGCAGATTTACCATTGATTACTTCAGCTGACATTAATAAAATTCTTAAAAAATCATCATCTGGTAGAAATTTAGTTATTATTCCTGATCGAAAGTGTATAGGGACTAACTGTATTGTTCTTCCTAAACATTTAGTTGAAGATTTTACTCCTTTATTAGGCAAGTTAAGTTATTATTCCCATCTATCTCAGGCGAAGTTGAATGGTTTGCCAATTATGGCATTTGAAGTATTTTCAGTTTCCAACGATTTAGACACATATGAAGACTTACAAATAATCAGAAGATATTTAAAATAATATATTAGTCTGTTTGCTTAAATTGTCACTAATGTTTTACGTGGGTCAAGTTATAACTATGTTAAAAATATTACTTATCATCCTTTGGCCCTTTTGGATAATTTTAAAGTTTATCAAGCGGTTACTCTGGTCCTATTTTGGCGAGTTTGCTAGAGCTAAGAAAGAAGGTGCCTCGACTGGAGAACATGGCGGTTTTGATGGTGGAGACTCGGGTGGGTAAGGACTAAAGAAATAATAATGAATTGATCTTTTTAAAGCAAACCTCTGTGATTAAGAAAAATGATCAATATGGTAATACAAGTAATAGTATTTTTCTATAATTTATCTTATTCTAGATATAAATACTTGGTCAAAACCTAACAGACTTTAAAAATATTGTGTAATAAATGATCTATTGTGCCAGTTCTAATAGATCATCTGCCATGTTACCAGCTTCTCTCGTTAGGATTGCTATGGATACCATAGAGAGAAAAATATGAAAGAGTTGGTTCTACTGGATTAGTTGCATGGAAATCGTTGAAAACTGGAGTTATTGTTAAAGTAAGGAATAAAATTTAAGGATTTTGAAAACTCATGTCCATAACTAATCTTCGCAATATAACCATCATTGCACATGTAGATCATGGAAAAACAACACTAGTAGATGCTCTATTGAAGCAAACCAATATTTTTAGTGAGCGAGAAGAGCCTGGAGAATTAATAATGGATAGCAATCCGTTAGAAAAAGAAAAAGGCATAACTATACTAGCCAAAAATGCATCCATAAAATATAAAGACGTAAAAGTTAATATTATTGATACACCAGGCCATGAAGATTTCAGTGGAGAGGTTGAGCGAGTAATGAACATGGCAGATGGATGTATACTGCTGGTCGATTCGGTTGATGGACCTATGCCCCAAACAAGATATGTTTTGCAGCAAGCGCTTAACTATCGATTGGTGCCAATAGTCGTTATTAACAAAATGGATCGCCCTCAACGTAGACCAGAAGAAGTATTGAATCAAATCGACGACCTTTTCCTTGAGCTAGCCACCGATGAGGCACAACTTGAGTATCCAGTCTTATACTCTTCTTTTAAAGATGGATATGCTTCATTAAATATAGATGACAAGCTGAACGGTATTAGCCCATTACTGGATGCCATTCTAGACCGTGTACCTCCTCCCACTGGATCAGCTTCAGAACCATTTCAACTACTAGTAACTGCTCTTGATCATGATGATTATGTTGGCCAGATTGCAATTGGCAAACTATCAAGGGGAACAATATCACAAAAATCTAAAGCTTCCTTAATCTCAATAAATCAATCTATCTCAAACCACATTATAGAAAACACATTTGTATTTGATGGGATGCGAAAAACTAAGGTCTCTCACGCTTCTGCAGGGGAAATAGTTGCGATTACTGGGTTAGAAAATGTTCATATTGGAGATACCATAGCCGATGCTACAAATCCTGATCCTTTACCTCGAATTCATATTGATGAACCAACTGTGAAAATGAGCTTTGAAGTAAATACTTCTCCACTTATGGGAAAAGAAGGTGATTACCACACTACACGTGAATTATATAAGCGATTAATTGAAGAACTTCGTACAAATGTAGGTCTAAGGGTTTCGAAGACAGATAATACAGATGCATTTATTGTGAGTGGAAGAGGGGAATTACACCTATCTATTTTAGCTGAAACTATGAGAAGAGAAGGCTATGAATTTCAAGTGTCTCAAGCTAAACCCATATTTAAAATCGTTGATGGCAAAACCCATGAACCTTTTGAGATTCTACATATAGAAACTAATGAATCATACTACGGTATTTTGAGTGAAAACTTAAATCTGAGATTAGCAGTACTTGAGGATGTCGTTAACCATGGTTCAGGAAATTTACGGCTACGATTCCTAATTCCAACAAGAGGTTTAATTGGGTTTCGTTCATTCTTACAGAATGCCACGCGTGGTGACGGAAGAATGTCTAGTACATTCGCTGGGTATCAAATTAAACAAGGGAAGATTAAGCGATCTAACCAAAGTTTCCTAGTTGCTTCACAGGCGGGTATATCCGTGGCATATGGTCTAACTAATGCTCAAGTGAGAGGGAAAACCATAATTGATGTTGGGAAGCAAGTTTATGAAGGAATGATAGTTGGTTTGCACACTAGGGCTGCTGATATATTGGTTAACGTATGTAAGGAGAAAAAATTAACCAATATGCGTTCTTCGTCGTCTGATATAGTCACAAAATTAATTAAGCCGGTTGAACTATCATTAGAAGAATCCTTGGATATTATTTCTGAAGAAGAATTGATTGAAATCACTCCTCAAAATCTAAGACTTCGCAAGAGAATTCTTTCAACAACCGAACGACTTAGATACGAAAAGAAAATATTACTCAATCCCTGAATAAACTCCAAGGAGGTAGAAGAGATGACGACACTGCCAACCCGGCGAATCCAGATCGAAGGTGCGTACAACGTCCGTGACCTAGGTGGGTACGAGACCACTGATGGGCGGTATACGAAGTGGAAGATGTTCATAAGAGGGGACGATGTAAGTACTCTGCCCAGGTCGTCGCAGGATGTACTTACAGACTTTGGTGTCCGTACGGTTATTGACTTGAGAGGAGTCAGGGAGATCGACTCCCAGGAGGACAACGTGTTGTCGAAGTTGCCGCACATACGATACTGCAACGTAGATATCGTGGGCGATATGCCATTGCCATTCCAGCCCAACATAACAGGACATAAGGCCCCCAAATCCTACCGAAACATGCTCGATCTCTGCGGGGATAAGTTTCGTGATACGCTGGCGACCATGGCGGAGACGGACGCTCTACCCGTCTTGTTCCATTGTGTGGGTGGCCAGGATCGCACCGGCCTCGTCTCGGCTATCCTGCTGGGCCTCGTGGGCGTTCCGAATGAGACTATTGCCGAGGACTACACCCTAACTGCTGAATACCGTATCGACGCCTACTTGGGTTCGAACCTTCAGCCAGACACCGATCCGGCTCAGTACACTTCAGAGGCCTATCGCGCTCGCAACTGCCCACCAGATGTCATGCTCGATACACTAGATTACCTGGAAGAACGTTACGGGGGAGTGGAGGGCTACGTCAAGTCGTTTGGCCTGACAGATGAGCAAATAGCTACACTGCTCGACGCTTTGTTGACCTAACCTGGTACAAGAGATGAAAAATGAATTGTGTCCAAATAGGTTTTAGGTATCTTTAAATTCAACCTTAACGTCTTTGTACAGTTGTTTAGAGTAAATCTCTGTGATTAAGAAAGATTATTAGTGTAATAATCATTAATATAACACTAGGTACTACCATGCTCCATAAAGGTAGCCATTTCTTTTTATAAAATACGAAAATAAATATAGAAATCCATATAATTAAAACTATCCATAAAATTATAGTTAATGAGTAATCACAAAAGGGTGAATTAATTGAAGTTTGTTCTTTTCTGCAGTCAATTGCATCATTACAGCTAATTCCAAGAAGAAAAGGAATTCCTAATGTGACGGTTATAGTAAAAGATTTAATGTAATTAACTAGTTTCATTATATGATTGACAAAACATCTTGTTAAGAATTAGGTACTGGCCAACCTATATCGATTAAAACACTTCGAAGTTCTGATTTCTCACTTTCACTAATTGGCAAAGTAGGTGGCCGTTGTTCACCTACTTCGAGTCCCATAATATTCATCAACGCTTTTTTAGTGCGGGCTGCCCCACCTGATTTCGCACGGATTTTTGCACCTACTTCTCCAATCGGTGCATTAACAGTATCCCATAATTCCTGTGCTTCACTATATTTTTTTTGTTCAAGTAATTTCCATATCTTTAATTCATGAGGTGGATATACTACTGCAGTTTCATCCAAAAAACCATCTCCACCCTTTTTATGAAACCCAACTCGAGATAGTCTATCGTTCTGAACTAAATTGAAATATTTACCTAATTCTTCCATACTTTCATCTGGACAACCGGGGAAAGGAGCCCACTTAATGCACACAATATTTTCAAAATCTTTCATCTTTAATAATGTTTCTGCATTGATTCCAGAATAGCTGTACCAATGATTTTGATATACCATAATCCCTATATCACTATTTTCTGAAATTGCTTCATAGTACCTTAAAATATCATCTTGATTGGGGTCATTAAATAAAGGAGGAGCAACTTGCATTCCTACGATACCCACATCATGAGCTTTCTTAATATCTTCTATAGTTCTTAAAGTATCTTTGCAATGAGTGCCACCAATAATATCTACTTTGCCTTCTGCAGCATCAACTGTAGTTTTGAGTATATTAATCCATTCATTCTCGCGTAATTGTGGTGCTTCTCCCATAACTGAACATACTTTTAGAGCAGCATCTCCACGAACCATACCATTGCTGATCCACCACTTCGTTAAATCAGCCATTTTCCCATAATTAACTTCATAGTTATCATAATATGGCGTGATAGTAACTCCAATCACTCCTTGGTATACATCCCTTTTTTGCTGACGATTCATTTTTTATATACTCCTCTGTTCTTTAAAATTTATTTAGCAAGAGCTTCTGACTTAAATTGGTAAATATTACCACTTTGCTCAATTAAATGCCATGAATTTTTTATATGTTGTATTTTGGGGCTGTTATGATCAAATTCTAGCTCTCGGGCACAATTGTGGAAAAGGCTTCCATCCAAAATGGATTCTTCAGTTAGCATGCCATGTTTAATCATCAGACTCATTGCGGCTGCACCCCATTTGTCTGGTTCTGCATCATAAATTTGTTCTCCGTTGCGTTCAAAAGAATGATAAGCGATATCTAGAATTTGACTAAGGTAATTTGTTTTGGCATGAATTTCAGCTACTAACCATGTCGCGAAATAATGAGCACCTCCTTCAGTCAGCCATACTGAGTTTCGGTTTTCACTATCCTCTTGTTTACGTAAACATTCACCTTCCATTTCCAAGTCTTGTTGGAATGCATGATAAAACTCGTGTAGCAAAAAATTCTGGAAATTTTCTAGTGGTTCATGATCTCTCATTCTTTCAGGTATCGCCATCATAACGATTCGGGTTTTTGGACATAGGCTATGCATTGTAGATGCATCAGCACCTTTTTCTAGCCATGTTCTATAATCAAATAAAGCCTGTTTTTTACGTTTACTACTGAGACAGGGATCTCCCTGAAACCATAGTTCTATTTCATTCAGTATAGATTCTATTTCATCTTGAGATAACAAAACTTCATGCTCTCGAAATACACCATCAGCATAATCGGAACGAATTCTTTTTTCAGGTTCTTTAAGTTTCCCCACAGGGTATATAAATGCGAATATCCTTGATTTGCGACTTTTCATCTTTGATTCTGCTAAATTTACCCATTTTTCAATACCTGAAGTTTGGTAATGAGAGGAATTTATTATTTTTATATTTGGGGATAGTTCAATATTTGGAGTAGAAAGTACTATTTCATTGCTGTCATTACAACTTAGTAAAATAAAACAAATAAAAGTTGATAAAATTGATAATTTATTTTTGATGAGCATATTAAAGATTCTAAATGAATTAATCTGACAAACCAAGAGTTTTTGTATAAAATAGACTATGCTTATTAGAAAGGATTTACATTGAATAAACAGGTTTCGAATCAAAAAATTGCTTTAATAACTGGAGGAGGTGGAGGAATAGGAAGTGCTATTGCTAAACATTTTTCTTCAAAAGGAATCAAGATTGTAATCGCAGATATTGATAGTTCGGTTAAGCCTTTTGCAGAGAGTTTAGGCGGGTCTTTTTTTGAGTGTGATTTGACAGATTTGTCTAGTATAGACTTATTGATGGATCAGGTAGGTGATGTAGATATACTTGTTAATAATGCAGGAATGCAATATGTGGAGTCTGTAGAAAATTATCCTGATGAAATGTGGGTAAAACTTATTCAGATAATGTTAATTGCACCTTTTAAGTTAACGAAAAGAGTAGTTCCGTATATGAGATATGCAAAGTGGGGTCGGATAATTAATATCTCTTCAATTCAGGGTCTTATTGGAAGTCCATATAAATCAGCATATGTATCAGCAAAACATGGGATTATTGGTTTAACAAAAAGTGTTGCTCAAGAAGTTGGTCAAGATGGTATAACTGTAAATGCAATATGTCCGGCGTTCGTTAAAACAAAACTCGTTGAGAAACAAGTTCCAGGGTTAATGGAAAATTATAATATGACTGAGAAAGAAGTTGTTGAAAATGTGATGTTGAAAACAGCTGCCATAAAAAGATTAATTGAGCCTGAAGAGATTGCAAATATGGCGTATTTTCTTGCATCTGATGAAGCTAAGTCTATGACAGGATCTGCTTACAATGTTGACTTGGGGTATACTGCAAGTTAAAAGGAGGATAATGTGGTTTGGTATAAAGGAAATATTCATACTCATACAACTAAATCTGATGGGGATGAAGAACCGATTAAAGTTACTAAATGGTATAAAGATCATGGGTATGATTTTCTGGTTCTAACTGATCATAATCATCGGACAATGTTGGATTATCAAGAAGATAATTCAACATTGGATATTCCACTCATGATTCCTGGTGAAGAGGTGACATTAAATGTAGGTGATATACCTGTACACATTAATGGAATTGGGATAGAACGAGTTGTAGAGCCAATAGATGCAAAGGATGTTGTTTCAACTATTCAAGCTAATGTTGATGCGATAAGACAAGCAGGTGGAATTGCTTCAATCAACCATCCTAATTATAAATGGGCAATTAATCATAACCATATGATTCAAGTTAACGGAGCTACCCTTATAGAGGTATTTAATGGTCATGCTGGTACGAATAGCTATGGGAGCAAAACTAAACCAAGTACTGAAGAAATATGGGATAAGATTCTAAGCAGTGGAAAGATGATTTTTGGAGCTGCAACTGATGACTCACACCATTATCATGATTTTGATCGGAGAAAGGCTAATCCGGGTAGAGGATGGATTTGTGTACAAGCTAAATCTCTTACACAAGACGACATAATGAACTCTTTGAAAGAAGGAGATTTTTATTCTTCAACTGGGGTAGAATTAGATAACTTAAAAATTACAGAATCTTCTATTGAAATCAATGTTCGTGAAGAGGGGCATTGTGAGTTTACAACTGTATTTACTGGTACGAATGGGCGTAAATTATTTGATACAGATAGTTTTTCACCCAGATATAAAATTCCAAATACCGAACAGTATGTTCGAGCTACAATATATTCTTCATCTGGAGCGAAAGCTTGGATACAACCAAAATTTATTGGTTGAATTCTTGAGTATTGATAATTATGCCTTCTTGCAATACGAAAACCAGATATAGTAGCAAAAAAATGGCACAAGATTATGCTGATAGCTATAATAGAGATCCGCTAGTTAAAGAAATTCTAGCAACTTACTGGTGTGAACTTCATCAAGGTTGGCATTTGACTAGAGATAAACCGAGAAACATTGGTTGGTTTCGAAGAATACAAGAGCTCATTGATAAAGTGTCTGGTCACACAGAATCTTAATTACTTTTAGATAAATACCAGTTTATTGTTTCTTTAAGACCTTGGTCTAGAGAAGTAGATGAGTTAAAACCAAATTTATTGAATGCCAGATTCGTATCTAGTTTTCTTCTTTCTTGTCCATCAGGCATGTTGGTATCCCAAATTACTTCACCATCAAAACCAACAAGAGTTTGGATTTTATCAGATAATGATTTTATGCTAATTTCTTCGCTTGAACCAATATTAACTGGTTCTGTTTCATCATAATTTTCCATAGCTGAAACAATACCATTAGCAGCATCGTTAACATATATAAATTCTCGTGTTGGAGTTCCAGATCCCCAGTTAACAACACTTTTTTTATTATTTTGTTTTGCTTCAATAAATTTACGTATTAATGCTGGTATTACATGGCTAGTTTCAGGATCAAAGTTATCATTTGGTCCGTACAAATTGACAGGTAATAAATAGATAATGTTCATACCATATTGTTGTCTGTAGGCTTGGGATTGGACTAATAACATTTTTTTTGCAATTCCGTAGGGAGCATTAGTTTCCTCAGGGTAACCATTCCATAGTTGGTCTTCTTTAAATGGCACTGGTGTGTTGCGAGGATAAGAACAAATAGTTCCTACAATTAGAACTTTTTTGACACCAAACAAGCGTGCTTGTTCTATAAGTTCAATTCCCATGATTGCATTATCATAGAAAAACTTACCTGGGTTTTTTTTATTTGCACCAATCCCTCCAACAACTGCAGCCAAATGGATAAGATAATCTGGACTGGATTTATGAAACAAATCGATAATGTCTTGTTTATTGCGTAAATCGAAGTTTTTACTACGAGGAACAATGATTTTATCAGCGCCCCGTTCTTGGAGTTTGGTTTTTACGACTGAACCAAGAAATCCTCCGCCTCCAGTTAAGATAGTGACTTTATTGTTCCAAAAAGACATGAGTAATAACTAATAATTTATTATGAAAGGAGCTTTCTTATTTCATCCCCATTTTGTTTCCAATAATTATAGAGTATAGTGATATCGGTCTCAATTGAAAAATGCTTGACTCCAATATCTAAATATTTTTTCACATCATCTATTGAATAGACTTCAGCTCTAGGCTCTACTCCCATTTTAAGAGCAGTTTTAAACACTTTATCATGGGCTGCTACAACATCTGGATGAGACTTTTCTCCTGCTTTTCCAATACTCATTGAATAGTCAGAAGCACCCCATTGAACCATATCTACTCCTGGGATCTCAAGTATTTCTTCTAAATTTTCAACTGCACCCTTTTTTTCAATCATCATTGCAATAACTGTATTATTTAGAGAATCTACATATTCAGGACTACCTCCGTACCCCATATAAGTATGTCTCCTGGTAGCAACTCCATATAATCCTTTTTGGGCAGGGGTGTCTGGTTTTGCAATGCTTACACATTCCCGTACATCGTCTGCTGATCGAGCATCTGTAAATAAAACACCAGTACATCCAGCTCCTATACCTCTTTGGGCAAGAAATGCTTGATGACTTTGATCTACTTTTATCATTGTACCCATTTGATATAATTCTGCAGCTCTACATAAATTATCTAAATCATGGAGGTCAAAAGAACCATATTCTGCAACAAATTCAACATAATCATAACTACCTGTATGCCCTAGAGCTTCCACAACTGATGGCCAGGTAGTGTGGATATGAGTACTTAAGGATGGTTCATTGTTATTAAGTTTTTCACGTAGAGAGTTTTTTTTCATTTTAATTCCTTGATTTTGTTTATTATATTATGTATTTAAAATTTATCTGAACGCACAATTCTTTTGGTACTGTTCTGAGTTCATTATACATAGAAGTAAAGTGCTATACAAAGTGAGATATTATTATTCATTATTTAAAATATTTTGTGAGTCAGTTATTAAGTTTTTCACTTTATCGGTATTGATGTTTCCCTGATCTAAATCGATTACCTTTGTGAAATCTGCTATAGCTTCCTGATGTTTTCCTATTTGTCTGTAAGAAAGACCTCTATTATAAAAAGAAACTAAATCTGTTGGACTTAACTCAATTACTTTCGTATAGTCTTCTATGGCTTTTAGATACTCTTTTAAGAAGTAATAGGAAGTAGCTCTATTGCCATATGAATTTGGAAGTTGTGGTGCCAGTTCAATAGCTTTTGTATAGTCTTTAATTGATTGCTGAGTATTTCCTGACAAAAAATAAGAGACTCCTCTGTAGTTATAAGTCACAGCATCAGATGGTTTTAATTCAATAGCTTTTGAATAATCATTAATGGCTTTCTCATATTGTGCTAATTCGCTATAACAATCACCTCTGATGTTGTAGGCGGCAGCATCAGAGGGATTTAATTCTATAGTTTTTGTATAATCTTGTATCGCCTTTTCATATTCATTTAATATATAGTAAGCAGCACCTCTAGCAGAGAATGTATCAGAATCAGAGGCATCTAGTTTTATAGCTTGTGTATAATCTTCTATTGATTGATCATATCGTCCTATTAGATCATAAGCAGCACCTCTGTTTCTGTACGTAAGAACATCAGAGGGATCTAGTCTTATAGCTTTTGAGTAATCATCAATTGCTTTTCGATGCTCGCCTAATTCATCATAAGCAGCACCTCGATTACTATGTGCCCATGCATCAGAGGGATCTAGTTCTATAGCTTTTGAGTAATCATCAATTGCCTTTTGATAAGCTTCTAGTACGAAATAAGCAGTTCCTCTATTGTAGTATATTGCAGAAGTTTTAGGGTCTATTTCTATTGCCTTGGTGAAAGCTGTTATTGCTTCATCATATTTACCTAAATCAAGGTAAGAAACACCGTCGTTATAGTACGTAGCAACCTTAGTTGTAGGTGTTGATATAAGGCTCATTTCAGATACTTGTGCTGGTTCAGACGTCTGAGAATTAGAATTGGAACAAGCAGTTACAAGGAAGAAACAAAGTGGTATTAAAAAGAAGTTTTTAGAAAACATATTACAGCTTATTGTTGTATGGATACCAAACATTATAATTTTTATCTATAAAGTCTTTACCTTCGCCAACAGGGGTTAATCCAAGTTCTTGCATATCTGAATCGATCATGATTTTAATAATATTTTCAAAACTGACTTTGGGGTTCCATTGTAAATCATTTTTTGCTTTTGCTGAGTTTGCTTCGAGGCTATTAACTTCTGTTGGCCGGAAATATTTCGGGTCAATTTCAACATGTTTTTCCCAATCTAAATTAACGTAATCAAAAGCATATGCTACGCATTCTTTAACTGTGTATGAGTTACCTGTTCCTAATACAAAATCATCTGGATGGTCCAGTTGAAGCATTTGCCACATAGCTTCTACATATTCAGGAGCAAACCCCCAATCTCTTTTAGATTCTAAATTTCCTAAGTATAGTTTTTCTTGTATTCCAGCTTTAATTTTTGCAATTGCTTTAGTTATTTTTCTTGTTACAAAAGTTTCACCTCTTCTTGGACTTTCATGATTAAAGAGAATTCCATTTGTTGCAAAGATGTTATATGCCTCTCTATAGTTTATAGTCATCCAATATGAGTAGAGTTTAGTAATAGCATAGGGACTTCGGGGTGCCATAGTACTTTTTTCACTTTGAGGAGGAGATGTTTTTCCGAACATTTCACTTGAAGATGCTTGGTAAAATTTTGCTTTACTTCCTGTTTGTCGTAATACTTCAAGTATTTTTGTATTAGCAACAGAATTTATTGTCGTTGTATATTCAGGTAATTGAAAACTTGTATGCACATGAGACTGGGCTCCAAGATTATAAATTTCATCAGGTTCTATTCTGGAAATTAAAGAATTTATTGTTTCCAGAGATGTTAAGTCATCATAATGGAGAAATAAAGTTGTATCTTTTTCATGGGGATCTTGATAGAGATGGTCAATTCTCGTTGTTGTAAAGTTGCTTGATTTTCTTATTATTCCGTGTACTTCGTACCCTTTATATAATAAGAATTCTGCTAGGTAAGAGCCATCTTGGCCAGTAATACCAGTTATAAGAGCTTTTTTAGTCAAATTTTAACCTTAAAAAAAGTTGTTAGGTTACCATTGTACAAACATAGGCATAATCACATATTTATATGATTCATTTTCACCGATTGGCCTGATAAGACCAGGAGCAGAGGATGATGTAACCAATAATTCAATATCCTTTTGTTTTAGAATCCCCAACACATCGGTAAGAAATTTATTATTGAAAGCTATTTGATTTTTGGAACCTTCAATGTCAGCAGAAATTGTATTCGTACTTTCTCCAACTTCATCAGATTTTGATGTAATTGTAATGTTACCTTTATCATCTTTAGTGTTAGGTTCGAAGAGTAATCTTAATATCCCACTACCATCTCTAGCAAAGATAGAAGCAGTCTTAGAAGCACTAAAGAAATCAGACACATTGATCTTTGCTAATGTTTCATGTTTGTCTGGAACTAAAGTTTGGTATGGTGGAAATTCACCGTTAATTAGTTGAGTGACAACCTCTGCATTTTCCAGGTGGAAAACAGCCTGGCTTTTAGAAGGAGTAATTGTTAGCTGAACTGTTTCTTCTGTTGATTCGATTAAGCGGTTTACTTCTTGTAAACCTCGAGAAGGTATTACAAAATCGAGGACACCATCAAATTCGGTTTCTAGTGTTCCAGTATATACTGCTAGTCTAAACCCATCAGCGGCGGCAAATGTGATATTGTTTTTATTTACATCTACTTTAATTCCTGTTAGTACAGGACGAGATTCTTCAGTAGCTGCTGCAAAGGCAACATGGTCAATCGCTGTTTTTAAAAATTGTGATTCTAATTCACATACAATTCCATCATCAACAGAAGGAATTGGAGGAAACTCTGAAGGGTCTAAACCGTTTAATTGAGAATTAACTTCTCCTGTTTTAATATTTATTCCTAGAGGTTCTTCTGTTGATTCAATATCTATTTGACCTGGTGGAAGAGAGTTAACCAAATCTGTAAAAAGACGTGCGGGAACTGTAATCAATCCTGGTTCGTCAATTCGGGCAGGAATCCAGGAAGTAATAGCAATCTCTAAGTTTGTTGCTACTAGCTTAATTCTACCTTGTTCCGTTTCTAATAATACGTTTTGGGTAATTGGTAAGGTTGTTCTATTTGCAACTGCTCGTTGTACTCTAGATAAGCCTTTAATTAAATTTTCTTGTAAACATGAAATTTTCATAATAAATTTTTCCTAAAAGTAGGGGGTAGTATAAAAGGGAATAGGGGATACGTCAATGGCACACTACTAAGAAACCAATAGAAGTTTCCTTAAAGTAGTTATTTGACAATAATTTCCCCGACCATTCCGTTAGCTTTGTGAACTATACAGTAGAGCTCAAATGTTCCTGTTTTATTGAAATCAAATTTAAATCTTTTAGTCTCACCTGCATTAATATCTTCATCAATTTTTAAGTCATCAACAGTAAATGTGTGGTATTCGGTTTCAGCAACTAATTCGAAGGTAACATTTTGTCCTTTTTCAAATATAAATTCATTTGGTACAAACGTGTATGATCCACTTCCTCCCATATCTTGATTTATTACTCTAACTACGCCTTTTTCTGCTTCTGCGTCAGAGTTACTTGTAGAACTTTTTTCTTCTACTTTAGCCGTAGCAGGAGCAGCAGTAGATTCTTTAGTTTCACTACTTGAATCCGAACCACAAGCTAAAGAAAATACTACGATTATAAGGAGAGCAAAGATGAGTGCTTTTGAATATATAGTTGATAACATTAAATTAACCTAAAATATAAAATAATAATATATGTTTATTTTAGCATTTACATGGGGTAAAAATCAATTTATTATTCTGCAACACAATACATATGGTGCATAGCTGTGTTTTACACGCCCTATATTGTAGTTTTTAGGTTACATGCATATATCGTTGATAATTAATCCATTGATCCATATACACAATATTACAAAATATATATAACGTGATATATTAATCACTTTTTAAAGTTAATCCAGCCAATAAATACATAATCACAT
>CEVA01037776.1_pt1 | contig 28930 bp, 21 predicted proteins | sample 361521 | NCBI WGS metagenome assembly CEVA01 (sample SAMEA2622823, study PRJEB7988) | marine metagenome | isolation source: saline water (ENVO:00002010), including | reverse complement strand
GATGCCGATGTCGGCCGGGGCGCCTTCGCGCGCGGGGCCGGTCCAGGTGTCATCGACGGCGATGGCACGTAGGCCGTTGGCGTACTCGAGGATGTAGCTGGCAATGCCGTCGGTGTGAGGGAACTGGGTGCGCGGATCAGTCCGCACGGAGCAGTAGATGCGCTCGGGATCGCCGAACCAGTAGCGGAAGGTGTCCATGTGGTGAATGGACATGATGCGCAGGGTGACCCAGCCCTGGCGCTCCTGCCACGGCATCCAGTGGGGGATGCCGCGCATGTCGATGGTGGCGAGCACGGGATCGCCGATGGTGCCGTTTTCGAGCAACGTTTTGCCGGCGCGCACGGATTGGTCGTAGCGCATGTTTTGGTTCACGGCCAAGACAATGCCGGCGGCTTCGCAGGCTTCGACCGCCTCAACGGCCTCCGCGTAATTCGCACCCAGCGGTTTCTGCGCCAGAATGCCTTTGGCCGTGCCGCGCGCACAGGCGGCCTTGATGATCTCGAGTTGGTTGTCCGGCGGCACGGCGAGATCCAGCACCTCGATGGATTCGTCATCAAGCAACTGGTCGATGGTGCTATGCACTTTGCCGATGTTGTGCGCCTCAGCGCAGGCGGCGGCGTTGACCTGCGTGCGGCTGGCGATGGCGACGGGGTTGAAGCCGGCCTTGCCGTAGGCGACCAAATGGCAGTCGCTCATGATGAAGCCGCTGCCGACGCAGCCGATGCGCCAGTCTTTGCGCTCGGGGAGTTCGGAATGAATGTTGAGGTTCATGTGGAGGCTTTTTCGCCGGCGCCGGTCGTGGCGTCCGCGGCAGGATCCCAGAAATCGGTTTTACTCTCGAACAGCTTCGCGCCCATTTCCTTGATGGCGGTGTCGGGCAGTTTCTCGAGCGGGGCGTAGCGCGGGTGATGGGAATCCTTGTAGGGATCGTTGTGCTTGGTGTTGTAGCAGCAAATGAGTGACCAGCGCGGATCAGGCGAGGTGTTTTGATCGGAGCGATGGAGGAGGTTGCTGTGGAAGAAGAGCGTGTCGCCGGGGTTCAGCTCCACGTAAACGAGCTCCATCACTTTCACGGCTTCATCGGTGCGCTCGGGATCGGCGCCGGTCTGGTCGCCGTAACGACCGTGCTCGATGCGGCCCATTTTGTGGGAGCCCTTGAGCACCTGCAGGCAGCCGTTGGCGCGGGTGTTGGGATCGACCGCAATAAAAGCGGAGCCCATGTCTGGCCAGAGGCAGCCGTTTTGGTACCAGTAACCGTAATCCTGATGCCAGCTCCACGCGCCGCCGGTGCGCGGCTGCTTGATGCTCATCTTGCTGTGGTAATGATACACCTCATCGCCGAGAAGGGCTTCCATGGCGTTGACGACGCGTTCGCTGCGGGCGATGGCGCCCCAGAGATCTTCGCCGGCGGAATTCCATAGCACCAGCTGCGCCTTGCCGCCTTCGCCGTCCTCCAAATCGTAGGCGTGATCCTGGAAGGATTGATCGGCCTGTGCGGCGGCGCGAAGGATGCCCGCCTCTTCGGCATCAAACAGGCCGGGGATGATGAGATAACCGTCCTCTTCAAAGGACGCAATTTGATCGGCGGAAACCGAAGGCATGCGCCCACGATGCCGAGCAGTCCGTCGACTGTCAATCGTCCGTGCCGCCGGCCCAGTCGGGGCGTTGGCGCAGGTGATAGAGCCGCTCGCCGGCTTTGCGCTCAAGATACACGCCTTCGTCCTCGCGATCAGCGTAGTCTTCAATGTCGATCGTGCGATAATCGACGTAGCCGAGATTGATTTGCCGGCAAACCTCCTCCGGGATGCCGGTGGCGAGGGTGACGGTGGCGCGCGGTTGCTCGTTGCCGTTGGCGTCCACCGTGCCGATGCCCTTCACGTGGCCGCTGTGTGCGAGCAATCCCCAGGGGAAATCCTTAAAGCGATCCCAGTGATGGAGCAGATAAGCCGAGCAGTGGTAGCCGATCTGCTTGATGATATCGCCGTGCGAAAAACTAACCTCGGTGATGTGCGGCGCATAAATGATTAGCTCACCGCCATCGGCCAGCACGGGCTCGAGCTTGTACATGCATTTGCCGCCAACCCAAAGGTCATCGTACATCTTCGGTGCGCACGAAACGATTTTGTTGAAGGGCCGCTCCTTGTACGTGATGTGTTCGGTCGCCGACAAATCGCTGGCGGCATCCCAGGCGCCTTCCGGCGTGCCGAAGAACAGTCCGGCGAGGGTTTTATCCGGACGCACCACCATGCTGAAGCAGGTTTTCTCAATATCCACCATCGCGGCGGCGTGATCGACGACCTTGCGCACGGGGGTCCATTTGCTGCCGATGATCATCGGGTTGGTGACCACCGCGCCGAGCCAATGGAAAAAGTTCAGTACCTCCGGCCCGCTGATGCCGGGGAAAAGATATTTGTTGCCGCCGGAAAAACCGACCACCTCATGCGGGAACACCGGCCCAAGGATCATCGCCTGATCGTAGTCGTAGATCGTGTGATTGATTTCCACCGGCACATCCATCTCAAACCGGCCACCGGACAATTCGCCAATCGTCGAGGCAGGAATGGTGCCGATGTTGCGCAGCATATCGGGGTTGTCCCATTCATGGTTATGAAAGGCGACATCGGCATACTGCCTGCGGCGTTCGTCGAGCGTGATCTCCAGCCGCTCGCAAATTGCCTCCTCGCTCATGGCGTGGTGCGTGCCGAGGGCGATCATCACATCAAGCTTGGCCGTGCTGCTGCCGATTTGCGCATGGATGGCTTTGAACAGCTGGCCCACGGGCGCCGTGCGCGTGTGGTCCGGAACAATGAGCAGAACCTTTTTGCTGGAATAATCCGCCGTCGGCAACGCCTCGGCCACGAAGCTGTTGACTTGGTCGCCGGTCAGTGGCGTGCCAGCGGGTGCGGTTTGGGAGATTGTGTTCATCGCTAAAGTGCTGCCGGCATCTTGCCGGCAGGCAGGCAATGCCTGCTTACAAAAGTGCGCGGAGGGGAGGCTTGGGATTCAATTTGGATTTCTGGGTTTTCATGAATTGATTATTGTGCGCGATTGGCCTGCCGGCAAGATGCCGGCAGCACATTAAATCGTCTGCGCTAAAAACCCGCCGTCCACCACAATGTCCGAGCCGGTCACGAAGCTGGCGGCCTTTTCACTGGCGAGATACACCGCGGCGCCGGCAAGTTCCTTGGGGTCACCAAAACGGTCCATTGGCGTGTGACCAAAGATTGCCTTGGCCCGATCGCTCGGCGTGCCGTCCTCGTTGAAGAGCAGTTTCTTGTTTTGTTCGGCCGGAAAAAAGCCGGGCGTGATACTGTTTACGCGCACGCCTTTCATGGCCCATTCGCGCGCGAGGAAACGGGTGGCACTCAGTACGGCGGCCTTGGAGGCGGAATAGGCAATCACCTTGGAGAGCGGCAGGTGCGAGGTGAGGCTGGCAATGTTGATGATGCTGCCCTTGCCGCGCTCGCACATGGCCGGGCCGAATTCCTGGCAGGGCAAGAGCAGTCCGCCTACGAGATTGAGGTCAAACACCTTTGCCCATGCGGGCAGGGGGATGTTTTCAAACGGCATCTCGGGCGTGACGGTGGCATCGGGATGATTGCCGCCGGCGGCATTCAACAAAACCGTCGGTGCGCCGAGAGCCTCGGTAACCGCCTCGTGGCAGGCCTTGAGGCTGTCCGGACCCATCGCGTCGCAGCTGAAAAATTGCGCTGTACCGCCGGCCTCGGTGATTTCGCTTACGCGCGCCTCGCCGCGTTCGGCGCTGCGGCCCACCACGGCCATTTTGGCACCGGCCTCGGCCATCGCCACCGCACAGGCGCCGCCGAGGGCGCCGGTGGCACCGATCACCACAGCCACTTCATCAGTCAGGTCAAACAGGCTCATGAGCTGGGGATGGTGCGTGATCGTCCTTAACACGAAAAGGAAAAAGCGGGAAACGCTTGGCGACGAGTCGTTGTCCGGCTAGTTTCCGCCCATGAATAACTTGCCCCAACCGGAGGTAGTGATCACGCATGAGAGCGACCTAGACGGATTTGTCTCAGGACACCTTCTGCAGCGCTTGGCGAAGGCGCTGTTTGACAGGGAGGTGCCGCTGCAGGCGTGGAATTACAACAATTGGGAAAGGCGCCCGTTACGGGAACAATGCGCCTGGGTCTGTGACTTGAATTTTGCCGCGCGCATGGACCGCGAAAATTGGTTGATCGTGGACCATCACGCGACTGATGTGACACCCCAGCACTGCCGACTGGTTCATGACACCACCAAGTCAGCCTCGCTACTTTGCTATGAACTCTGCAAGGAACATAACCTTGGCAATGAAGCGCTCGACCGACTGGTCCATCTCACAAATGTCGGCGACCTGTTCCTGACCGGTGACCCTGAATTCGTGACCGCGATTGATTACGGAAGCCTTGTTAAACAATATTTTTTCTGGAACCTCCACACACTGGTGGGAAACGACTTGGAATCCCTGGTGGATCATCCGCTTCTGAAGGTAGTTGCCACTCGCCGCGAAGTGGAGAATCCACTTGGTTTTGCTCATGCCAAAGCAAACGTGGAGCGCATTTCCGACAACGTAGGCTTGGTGGATGTGCCCGTGGGCGATAGCAACACCATCGTCCACGAACTGCTGGACGACAACGCCGTCCCCTACCCTATCCTGGCTACCATGAGCACGCGGTTCCGCACGGTGAACATCAGCCTTCGCAGCAGAAACGGTGAGGCACTTCCGGTTGCCAAGCAGCTGCAAGGCGGAGGCCACCCCAACGCCTGCGGTGCCACGCTGCCGGGCACGGTTCAGAGAATCCCCGATGGAATTGCATACCTCAAGAAACTGCTAAACCCAGAATCCAGTGGCGACGGCTTGGGAAGTTTGGAAAATGCCCTCAAGGGCATCAACATCAGGTAACCTGCCGCAACCACTCAAACAGACCCTTCAGTGCGTTCGCACGGTGACTGATTGCGTTCTTTTCCGCTGCCCCCATCTCGGCGAATGTCTGATCATGCCCAGAGGGGATAAACAAGGGATCGTACCCAAATCCCTCCGCGCCACTTGAGGCCACTGCAATGGACCCTTCGCACCTCCCCTCGCTCAAATGGACTTCAGGGGTTTTATCACGCCCAACAATTTCCGCCGAGGCAATGACACAAACGAACCTCGCTCCACGATTTCCAGGAGGAACATTCTCCAGTTCCTTCAGAAGCTTGGCATTGTTATCCTCATCACTCGCATTTACCGAGCCAGAGGAAGCGTAACGAGCCGAATGGACACCGGGCGCACCGCCAAGGGCATCCACCTCCAAGCCGGAATCATCCGCGATTACAAACCTGTTGCTATGCCCTGCCTCAGCGCCAATTAACTGCGCCATCGTCAAGGCCTTTAGCGTAGCGTTGCCTGCGAAACTTTCCGCGTGCTCTGGCACCTCCGGCAGCCCGGAAAAATCAGCCAGCGTCTTGAATCGAAATTCGTCCCCCAACATCGAGTACAATTCTTCAACCTTATGCCGGTTGCGGGTTGCCAGAACCAAGTCGGTCATGCTGCAGCCAGTTAATCGGCCAGCGATCGATATGGCAACCATCAACCCACGCTTGCACCCATCGTTCCGCTGGTTATTCTCTGCGCATGAAAATTCTCTACGTTCTTTTCCTGTGGCTTGCCGCCTCTTTCCTGACCGCCGCCAACTGGCCCATGTGGCGCGGCCCCTCGGGCACCGGAGAAACCACGGAACGCAATCTTCCCTTGAAGTGGAGCGCCACCGAGAACATTACCTGGAAAATCGAACTCCCCCAAAGAGGCAACTCCACCCCCATAATCTGGGGTGACAGGATTTTTTTGACCCAACCACTGGAAAAGGAAAATCAGCGCACCCTCATGTGTCTGGATCGCCGAAACGGCACGTTGCTTTGGCAACGCGCGGTCAAACATGAAACCAAAGAAAGAACGCACCGAACAAACCCCTATTGCTCAGAATCGCCCGCCACGGATGGGGAACGCGTCATTGCCATGTTCGGCTCAGCGGGCGTCTTCTGTTACGATCTGGAAGGCAAGCCGTTATGGAGCCGGACAGACCTAAACCCCATCTCCTTCGACTGGGGCAGCGCCGTTTCACCCGTCATTCATGAAAACCGCGTCTATATCTACCGAGGTCCTGCTCCCAAGGCTCACCTGATGGCGCTGGACAAACGCACCGGCAAAACCCTCTGGACCAGCGCCGACCCGCCTGTCCAGACAAAAGGCCGCACCGATGGATTTCGCGGCAGCCGCGACACCAGCAACTGGATCTGCAGTTATGCCACCCCATTGATCGTCCCCCATGGCAAGGGGGAAGCAATTGTAATGACGCCCCCCGGCCGCATTCGCGCCCATGATCCGGCTACTGGCCGAGTGCTCTGGCACTGTGAAGGACTCAACCCGTTGATCTATTGCTCCCCTATTTTTGGCGAAAACACGGTGGTGGCCATGGGGGGCTACTTTGGCACCAGCGTGGCGGTAAACATCGGAGGCACGGGCGATGTCACCACCAACCGGCGTCTTTGGCAAACCGTGCGCACCCCCAACCGACTGGGCAGCGGGGTGATTCATGATGGGCACGCTTATGTTTTAAACACCGCCGGCATTCTCGATTGCATTGAACTTAAAACCGGCAAGGTGCTATTCAGCGAACGCGCCCGCGGCAAGGCAGCCAAGCAGGAATCCTGGTCCTCCATGGTTCTCTCAGGCGATCGAATCTATATCCCCAACCAATCCGCGGAAACGCTGGTTCTGGCCGCATCACCCAAGTTCAAAATCCTGGGGATCAACCCACTGGACGGTGCCTTGACCAACGCATCCCTCGCTGTCTCCGACGGCCAATTCTTCCTGCGCACTCACACCCATCTCTGGTGTATCGGCCGATAGTCGTTCCGCTATTTATCCGGGAGGTAAAATCCCCCATCGATTACTTGATAACCCCAGCCATCAACGATTACTCGAAAGCCCTTGTGCATGCCGCCGGTTAAGCCGGTAATCGTCGAAGCCGCCAAGATTCCCGCTAGAACAGCTACAGCACAAAGTCTACCCCATCTCACCTGCAAACCTCTTGTTTCATGAACAAATATCGGTTCACGCTCTCTGAACTGCTTTCCGAACAAGGATAGCCTCCGAAGCTTCACCCAAGCCAAGGCAACCAAGAACATGATTGGCATGCCCATAAACAAGGTCGCTGCCCAAAAATATTCAAACCATCCAAACCTTGAATTTTCCGGAACGAGCAAGGCAATCAACATCCCTCCCGCCAGGATCAGAATGCCATTCTCGGCCAACACACTGCTCAACCTTAAGTCCGGTTTCGCAAGGCGGGATAAATTTCTGTTATCTCCGCTTTCTTCCCCGCCCTTCCCAACCGCCAAAATAAACATCCCTCCCAATACCACCGTGCCAATTCCCCATTGCTTGAGGCCGTAAAATACAAGGCCATTCTCCCATAAAACCAGCAACGCCCCCACAACTGCCGCCGTGAAAAGCAAATGCGGGGATTTAATTCGCCACCAACTCATAAGCCAACACTCATCACGAAAACCCCATGTCAATTGGCGACCTAGGGATGTTTTTTCTCCATTGAGAAGTATCATCCGGCAAAAGGACAACCCCAGCAATCCCAAGACGACGAAAGTGAATTGAACCCACACCAATCCAGTGAATGCCCAGCAGGCATACCCTATGACGACTTGTGCCCAAGCAACCGCGATCCATCTCGGCATATATCGAATAGCTTCCGGCTGGATCTTGGATCCCTTGGGCCACATCCATGACAGAAAGATGATTGCGATAATGAACGAAATAATTCCAATCTCCCTTACCATACTCACCGCATACTCGCTCGTTAACGACAATACCAATAAAAGTGTTACCCAAACGCCCCACCAAACCCTCATCGCTGACACATTATGAATAACCCTTCGCTCTATGAATTGCGCTGAAGTCTCAGGCAATCGTGGCGGTGGCTTGGAACCTGTCAAGGGCAACATATCAATCGCACAGATTGAAAATCCCGCCAAAAACCCAAACCAACCAAACAGATAATAAGCTGCCGCAATGAAAATAAACCGGGGGAGGTTTTGGATGGGCCACCAATATTTTTTTGATTCTTCCAACCCATTCCGGGGCGGCTTTAGGTCAATCTGTGGCAATGGATCAACTCCTTTCCCAAGAATCCACCAAACCAGTCCAACAGCCAGACAGAATGCCCAACCAAGCTCGACCAGATCCCAAAACAAAAGCGTCAACATGACCAGCAGGGGAAGTTTTCGGATCAGCATGTGGAATTCTGTCTCTTCGCAGAAGCCATCCGGCATCCGGGTGCCGGCGTGATAATTGAAGGCCGCAAACGGTTCCCAGCGAAACCGAGATACAATGTAAAGCAACAACACTGAAGCCGGCAGGCCAAACGCAATTGACGCGTATAAAACATCGCCTGCCCAGATGCCCGACTGATAAATCATCCATGCAAACCCAAGCACAAGCGGGCAAAGGACTAATCCGCCTATGGATTTCAAACTAACCTCCCCGTACCCGCCGAGATGAACATGCGCCGCTTTGCCGACAAACCCCCGTTCTTCTTCAGAAAGGCCTGCCATCCGTTTGCTCCAGCCCATAGAGGATACAGCCCAAAGAACGAACCAACCCACCATGCCCGCCAAAATTGCCCAGCCCATTCGAGAATTTTCACCCTTGGGACTAATCGGCAAATCAGCCTCTGCCCGTAACTCAGTGCCGAGGCCCTCAGTGATTTCAGCTGGCGTTCCAACGCCGTTCTCATAACACCATGCGAGGTTCATCATAGCGGGGCCATGACCTTCCTCGGCGGCAATCCGAAAATGATTAAACACTTCCGGGGCAAGCTCAGGGTTGCCATCCAGCTTTCCGGCCAAATGAACCCCCCAATCAAACGCCGCATCCGGATTCCCTTTCTGCGCCATCACTTGAACTTGTGAATTTGGTTTTGTCTCAGGAATCCTAGGCCATAAAGGCGCGGGTGGAGCTTTTTCCCCGTTGCCTTGAACCTTCGGTTTGGCTTCCTCCCTTAAACCACTATCAAGCAGACCGCTGACAACTCCGACCATTCCCCATGCAATCAACCCAAGGACGCCTAAACAAGCCGCACCAAATGCAACATACCGCCAAGAGATCTTCTGCTGAATTCCCGGCTGCGCTTGCCCAGAAATGGATGGCTCATGGATAGTTGGCGGAGACGTGTGTTCCACAACCGGCTCCGGCTCAGTCTCGATTGAGGGCTTCGGTCCGCGCTCCTTTTCCTTTGCTACTCCAAGCTGTCGGCGAAGCGCATCAATATCAATGCGCTCCAAGTCCTTCGCCTTGAACCGAAGGCGAATCTTGCGTTTGGGCGGGGATGGCTCCGTGCTTTTCATGCGCTTGGAGCGCGCTGGGTCATGAGGTCCGACCGAAATCAGCCCAAAGCTTGTCAAACATTCGGGCGAAATTTTTCAACAACCTCGGATCGCCACTAATAACAAAGTTCTCCTCATTGTTCAATGCGGCGGATCGAGTCCAATTATAACTGCCAGTCAACAAAAGCCGATGGTCAAAAATCGCGAACTTGTGATGCATGTGGTGCTCGGTGTTATCCACGCGGCAATCAATGCCCTGGCCGCGCAGCCGGCCCACGTCTGATCCCTTGTCAAAGGCCTTGTCATCATCGGAAATCACGCGAACCCGAACGCCGCGCTGGTGGGCACGCGCGATGGCTTCGGCAATGCGGTTGTCGGTTATGGTAAAGACACAGATGTCGACGGTTTGCCTGGCTTGGGCAAGAAGATCAATTATTCGGCCCACGCAATCATCATCCGGGCTGAACCATACCTCTGCCTCGACACGGTTGGCGTCCACACCAATGGGCTCAGCAGGGTAAAAGGCCTTGATGACGGCCTCCAGCCAATCCATGACCATGCGTCTTTGCTCAGCATCGCCGGCCGTACTCACCTCCCGGGCGATGTCAAAAGCCATGCTGCGATACAACGCCCGCTTCTGGTCGTTGACTCCACGTTTGCCCAGCAATTCCTGCAGGGCATCCCGCTCCTTCCGGACAAGCCTGCCGTCATCAAAAGTCTTTCGGAGATAATCTTTTACTTCGTGATCTTTCATGGCCACAAGAATCTGCGTGCGTCGGGTGATTCGATTGTAGGCAGCTTGAAGCCCACTGCCAATATGCAAATTTGACTTTTCTTTCTCGAGGCAAAGCCTAGGATTGCGGCACCCAGCGCCGTCGGCCGAAACCGTCTATATCAAACATCAAACCCGGGAAATATCATGGCGATCAGTTTCATCAAGAATCTTAAGGCAAAAGCGGAGAAAATCCGCAAGGCGGTTGAGGAGGGCTCGACCACCCTGCGCGAACTGCGGGAGGAGGTGGAAGGCACGGTGTCGGACCTAAAGGCAGACAACGAGGAGAAGATCATGGATACCCTGACGGAGATCCAGGAGTCGACGTCTGTTTTTGAGGAGGCAGGATATGAGTTGATCGGACTACGCATCGAGATGGGGTTCAACCCCAAGGTCGTGCCCAGTATTCGTCGCGTGGAAGACATTAGTGACCGCGCCTTCAGGAAACTGATTGAAAAGCATGAAGATCGCAAGGTGGTCAGCGCTCTACTAAAAGCCATCCGCAAGGCGGAACAGATGGAAGACAAGGTTAACCTCTCCTCGCTGGAGCTTTGCAATTTCGAAATCGAGGTAGGCGTGGTCCCAGCCATCCACATCAACTGGGCCAAGCCCGAGGAAGAGGCTCCCGCGGCCGACACAAAAACTCCTGCCCCGGAGCCCGCCCAAGAGACCCGGTCACCCTTTATTTCATCCTCAAGTTTCACCAAATCATCCTTCACCAGCAGCTTCGATATAAAGGACGATACAGAAGAAGAGCCCGCACCATTACCGAAACAACCGGAACCGGCTACACTGTCGGCACCCAAAGCCCAGCCGGCCCAGCCAACACCGTCTGCCACGGAATTGCCCGCGTCAAAGCCGGTCGTGGTTCAGGAGGAAGTCAAGGAAGACGGCAAGGGATTGGACCGTTGGATACAGTTCCCTGAGATTAAATAATCCCATCAGATTCTATTGTGAAGATTCGGGCTTGCCCGGTGAATCCCCTTCTCCTTCTTCCCGGAGTTGCTCAATCTGTTGAGAGATGGCGCGAAGGAGTGCCTCATTATTGTCGATCATTTCCTCGCTAAACTCCATCACCACCTCGGGCTCCGCCTCCTTCAGCCTGCCTTGAACCTGCTTGAGGCGTTCCCGGTTCTGCGCCAGCACGTCTCGAAGTCCCACGATACTATCCTGCATGGCTGACACCTGCTGCGAAATCTGGCTGGACTGCATTTGTTTCATGGCCTCCGCCATGTCCGTGCGAATTGCTGCCAGCCCCTCGTTCATGTGGGCCGCCAAGGTTTGGAGGTACTGGGCGGTTTCGCTGCCGGCCACGGATTGCGTCGACTCTTCACTTCGTGACAAATACGCCTCCACCGCCGAACGGAGGGCACCCAGATTCTCATTAATGGCGGAGAACTGTGGAGCTACCGGCTTAGCCGGGGTTTCACCCGCCTCGGATTGCGCAGTTCCCTGCGATTCCCTTGTCAGATAGTTTTCAAGCGACGCCCGCAGGGCCGTCAAATTCTCGTTCACCCCGCTCAGCTCAGGATTCTCCCTGGACGCCTCGGACTGTTGCTTCAGGTGTTCAGACACCGTTTCGCGAAGTGAGTCAATACTCTCACTCATCCCGCCTAATTCCACGTTGGTTGAACGAGCCTTGGAAAACTCCTCTTTTAAAGTGTCCTGAATATTTTCCAGGCCACCACTGAACAGTGAAAGCTGGCTGACGACGCGACTGACGGGATCGTTTTGGTCGCCGCCCTGGAGGTATTGGTTGCGGCCGAAGGTGCGTTTGATTTCCTCCCAGCGCTCAGCTTCCTCGTCAGTCATCACGCCGATGAGCTGCTTAAACTTCAGAAAATTCGCCTCGGCACCTGTAGTCAGGGTCTGACTCTCGCCCTTGTAGTGGTCGAGCACGAGATCCATCAGCTCCTGCTCGTTCATCATCGGCAGGACCTTTTCCGCAAGGCGGTTCATGTTCCGGTAGGAACCCTGCATTTTGAAAGCGGGTTCGGTGCGGAATTCATCGGCCTGACCGGCGCTCTCAATATAGAGCTGGTTCACCTTGAGAACCACATCGCGCAGCGTGATCAATTTCTTGATCACATTGATCAATTCCTCCTGTTCGTTGGCGGAGAAATTGCCCTGCAACTCGATGCCTTCGCGCTGGTCGGTCTCGGCCATGCGAATAAAGGCTTGAATATCCTTCTGCGCGGCCTTGGCCAGTGGTTGCAGCACGGGATTGGAGGTGATGGCGTTCTCGATGTAACTACCGGAGAAGGCGACCTCTCTGCCCTTCATGTCGTCACCAAGATTGTAAGTGTCGGCACGGTTGGCAAGCATGTCCGGAATGCGAAATTTCTCACCGCTCTCGGTGTAGGGGTTACCGGCCATCACCACCACTACGCGCCGGCCGCGCATGTCGTAGGTCTTCGGCTGGCCGCGCCACACGCCCTCAATCTTCCGCTGGGCGTCACAAAGCGAAATAAACTTCTGCAGAAACTCGGGGTGACAGTGCTGGATGTCGTCCACGTAGATCATCACGTTGTCGCCCATCTCCAGCGCAAGATTGAGCTTCTTCACTTCCTCACGCGCACCGGCATTGGGTGCCTCCTCGGGATCGAGCGAGGTCACCTCGTGGCCGAGCGCCGGGCCGTTGATCTTCATGAAAATCAGGCCCATGCGGTTGGCGAGATATTCCATCAAGGTGGTTTTACCATACCCGGGAGGCGAGATGAGCAGCAGTAGACCCATGAGATCTGTGCGCTTGGCATCGCCCGCAGCACCGATTTGCTTGGCGAGGTTATCGCCAACGATCGGCAAGTACACTTCATCCACCAACTGGTTCCGTACAAAGGAGGACAACACGCGCGGCTCAAACTCATGCAGGCGCAAAGCCTCCTTCTCCTCCTCAATAATCTTCTGCTTCAGCTCCTGATACGCCTCAAAGCGCGGTACGGATTCACGCACAAACCGCCCCAGTTTTTCCTGGAAAGACAAATAATCAAATTCGTACTGCCCACCCTCCTGCACCGCATCGTGCGCACCCTGGATGCCTTTGAGCACCTGTCCAGTGGCGGCCTTGACCACCGCCTGTCTGTGGTGGTGCCCACAGAAGATGAGCGCGGAAACTTCTTCTAGGTATTTGTTGGCCCCATTGCGATCCAACAGAAAGCCACGCACCCAGTCGCGAACAAGCTGGTAATGACTGTGTGGATCTTTTTGCAACGGTTTCTGCGCCTTGACAAATTCCGACTCATTACCGGACTTGATGAGGTGATGTTCAAATTCCGTGAGCAGGCTGTCCGCCTCCTGGCTCACCACCCAGTCCCGACCATTGGTGTGCTCGTAGAACAGGTACTCACCCGCGGGATCGGCATCAGCCGTTGGGAATAAACCCGTCTCTTCAATAAATGCCGCCACCATCGCGCGTAACTCAGCCACATAATCGGCCTGCGTGGGATCACCGGGAAACGCCTCATTGCGCGCGGCAAACCCTTCCAGCCGGGCCAACATCAGCTTTTGTATGTCAGCCTCGCAAAACTTGTGCCAGAAGACAGCGGCACAGGCGCGCGCGCGAGGGTAATAACGTGCCAATTGCAGCGCCGATTGTGTACTGAGCAGTGCGGCCAGAATCTTCTCGGCATCCTGATCATGAATTCCCTTCGTGTACGCCTCTGAGTACCGATCGCCCATGAAATCTTGAACCACCTGTAAACGGTCCTCGTCACTCATGGCTGCCACCGCAGTCATGCGATCGATGCCCTCCTGTTCCAGCTTCTGCCACAGCAGGAACGCGAGATACTCGGCGCGGTAAACCTCATTGTCCTCGGACACAACCGTCTGGTTCCACACCTCACGCGTGGCCAAGAACGCTTCATCGGCCACCTCGTCAAAGTATTGAGTACCGGTAAGGTGAAGGCTTTGATCCTCGCCGCGGCGCACCATAGTCAGGTCCAGCGGCTGGGCATTAACGGCGAACTTGTGTTTGCCGAATTGGATCACGTTCTGGCCATCGACGTAAAGTTCCTGTTTGTCCTTAATCTGCCGTACCGCCTCCTCGTGCACGCTCTTGAGTTGGCTCAGGATGCCTTCCGCCTCGCCGACCTTGTCGAGCGCCTGCAGTTCCTCCACCCGCTCACGGATCGAATCAATCATCCGGTCCCCGGCCATGTAGCCATTGATGTCATTAACATCCTCGAACGTGCCCAGCTTGTGCTCAATGCTCTTAAGCATGCGCTCGGCAGAGGACGCCAGCGCCGTGGCCTTGCGGTTGCGCGCCTCTTCCAGTTGCAGTCGTTTCTGCTCGAAGGCCGTCTCCAGCTCGCCGCGTTTCTCGTCCAACTGCTCGATGTATTCCGGGAAATCCGCAAAGTCGCCGCCCAGATCCTCCAGCTGATTGAGAATATTGTTGAAGTACTCGTCGCATTTCTCCGGCGAGTTGGACATATCCAGATAATTCGTCGCCGTTTGGCTCAACAGCAAAATCTGCGCATTGAACTGTGCCGCGCCCTCGGCGGTCATCAGGGTGCGCATCTTATTCTTGAGCGCCTCCTTTACTTGGTTGACCACCTGATAAATCGCCGTGATCGCCTCCACAATGCGCGTCTGCTCCGTGGTGTCGTCGATCTGCAAACTGCGCACGATATCGATCAACATCTCCAGATCTGAACCGGCCGTGGTGATTTCCTCTTCCAGCTCCTTGCCCTGCACCACCGTGGTCACGCCATCCACACGCCCGCGTTGTTCCTCCGCGCGTTCGCGGTATGGATTCAACGATTCCGGCTGCAGCAGAAATTCCACACATTTCTGCGAAAGCTCGTCCACCTGCTCCTTCACCTGAGTTTCCAGCGCCTCCATCGCCGCCTTGTCGATGAAGCGTACCTCATCGCGCAGCGTGATGATCTCGCCACGCATCCGCCGCAGCCCACCGAGGTTGGCCACAAAGTCGTCCACCGACCGGAAATCCGCGCGGCCCACTTGACCGAAGAGCGTCTTTGCGCGCGCGGCAATATCGCCTGAGCGCTCTCTTGCCTCCAGCCGCAGCCGCCTTACCTTGTCAAATTCCGCCACCGCCTTTTCGGCCGTGCCGGCAATCTCCCTTAAAATCTCACTGACCCCCTGAGCTTCTTCAGAATTCAGCCATGAATAATTATCCGGAATGGCTTGCGCCTTGGAAGCCATATCGGCGTACAGGTCCGCGTACGGCGATTCCTTCCGGATGAGAATCAACACTTCATTGCATTCCGCCATTGCCTTGACCACCGCCTTGTTGCCCACCTGGAACAGGAACGATTCCCGCTCCCCGCTCTCCGGCTCAAATCCCGGCTGGTAGAAAGGCGACTGCCGGAGCTGCATCATGTGATGCTTGATAGCCTCTTCCTCCGCCCGAAAACTCACAATATCGCCGTTTGGGAAAAGTGAAAACCCGTTACACGCAATCCGTTCGGAAACCTCCTGCTCAATCAACCGATAGGGCATCAGCGCATACAAGCCACTCATGCGATTGAAGAAAACATACAGGTAATCCTCACCGTTGGGCGACGTCACCGTGCGCTCCAGCACCATCTCACCCATTTCACTCTCATAACGCTTCAACTCGCCGGTTTGCAGATAATAGCCGTCCGGGAACATCAATCCGTGCTCCTCCGGCAACATTACACAAGCCTGACCAATGGAATCCACCCGGTGCACTGCCTGCAGTTTCTCATTGAAAATGAAATACCGGCTTTCCTTCTCGCGATAGGGCGTCACCTTCAACAGGATCAGTGATCCTTGAATGGCATATTGAATCTCCGCGTCATCAACCTTCTGGTTACGGTCCTCCACTTCCTCAGCATAAATCCCCTCGCCCGTACTGGTATTGTCCTCGACCTTGATCGTCAGATCCCCTCCCACGCATTCCACAAACAGCCGCTCCTCGATTGACACATGCGGATTATCCCCATGACGAATGGCGTTGCGCGCCGGGGTGTGCCATTGGAAATTGTATTGGCTCGGGAATGCCTGTGCCAAATATTCTGGCGTGCTGCGATCATCCTCATAACTTAGAGCACCATCCTTGCAAAGCCACTTGAATACTGTGACATCATCCACCTTGGTTCCCGTCCGAAACACCATGTACAAGTGTGTCCCGATGATGGCAAATCGATGAAAAGTAGCCGCCTGGTTAATCTGGAAAAGTCGGGCAAAGGATTCCTCAAACTGCTCATCGCGCAAATCCTCCAAGTCAGCCTCAGTGAAAGATTGCTCAGCCTCGTCGTAATTATAGATGGCGAAAACATCCCCCAACTGACCCTGCTTCAGCCCAAGCTGAACATTGAAGCCAAAAAGGAACCGGTTGTTCCCCAACTGGATCATGTCCCGCGGCTCACAACTCAGCTGAGTGGACACACGGTCCATCTTCTTCAGCTCCAGCTTGCGTGATCCAAACACCAGCGCCCGACGCTCATCCAGCGCCCCGAGCTTGGCCCGCAACTGGCCGCCCTGATCGCTCAACCGCTGCTTGATCAGGTCATACGCCCCGCCTTCCAGCGCCGCCGGGGCGCCTTCCGCGGGAGTGCCACTGTCCGGAGATTCCGCCATGGTTCAAGCACCCACCCGGCCAACTCAAGCCGGGCTGCTACATTATTTTCCCGCCTTGTCGTCCAGCAACACACTGGAAACCACATCGGACAGACCGGCTTCCTTCGCCGCGCTTTGCGCCTGCCGGATCACCGACTTCAGGCCACTGTCATCAGCCTGACTGATTAACTTGGTGAGCAATGCCGAGATGGTGAGATTCTTCACGTCCTCACTGGAAACACCCAAATCCTTGATCCAACCGCGCAATTGCGTCTTGAAGTAATCCGGGTCGCCATTGAAAAAGGTGTTCTTCACGTCCGTGATCGTCTGGCTGTTGTTCACCAACCGGTCAACGGATTTACCGTGGGAAACCGAGCGTACAACCTTCTCGAAGAAGTCGTTCTCGCCACCCACAATGTCGATATTCGCGCTCTTGAGTGCCTCCCCCACCACGCGCGCCTGCGCCTCCGCGATATCTTTCTGTACATTGATACCTGCGAGATCCACCGCCTTGTCCTTGTCCAGTTGCAGGCGGAATTCCTCGTGATCCTGCGAGGCCTTGTTGAACAACTCAATCGCCTTGGCCATCTCGGTCTTGGACAGCGCCTCGGCCAAGCCCTGCTTCTCAGTGCCTTCCGCCTCGGCCAGCCGCAGCGCCTCAAGAGCCGAGGCTTCCGCGGTTCCCTTGGCGGAGACCGCCTTCGCCTCGCCTTCGCCCTCGGCAGCCTTGGCCAAGCCAGAAGCCTCGCCCTGCTTGGCAATCACCGTGGCCTCGGCCAATCCCTGAGCCTCCTCGGCTTCAGCATCCACCTTCTTGGCCTCGGCCTTGGCCGCAATCACCTTGGCCTCTGCCAGCCCATCCGCGCTCTTCAAGGCAGCGTTGCCCTCCGCTTCCTGTTGCATGGCGTGGTTGCGCTTCTCACTCGCCTTCGCCTCGGCCTCGGATATGGTTAATACTTCGTCCGCCTTCTTTTCCGCGGATTGACGTGATGCTTCCGCCGCTTGCACCTGCAGATACAAATCCTTGTCCGCAATTTCCTTCTGAGCCTGGTGCTTGGCTTCAGCCTGTTTCACTTCTTCCACCATGGCCGCTTCCGCCTGCGCGGTGGCCTTGACCATCAAGACTCGCTTGGCGCGATCGGCCTCCATATCCGCCTCCACATCCAGTCGCTGCTGGTGCTGGGTGGTCACTTCCTTTTCCTTGGACTCCAGACCCGCCTTGCTCTCGGCCACGCCAAAGGCAGCCTCAATAATCTTGGCCTCCTTGTCCTGTTCCAGCAATCCAACCCGCCTTTGCCGTTCCACTGAGGCCTGTTCGCCCGACTCAATTTTCTCCTGTTCCAACCGGAGCAGATCCTGATCCTTGGCGTAGGTGGCGCTCATCACGACCCGCTCCTCCTCAACCGCACGTTCCTTGATGTTCTGGTTGGCTTCAATCTCCGCCTTTTCGGACACCTCACGGTTCTTTTGCACTTCCACCTGGGCGGCGGCATTCTCGCGAGCCTTTGCCTCTTCCACAGCACGGGTTTGCTTAGCCAAGTCCTCCTCGTTTTGCTTGTCCAGCTCACGCTTCTCCATCTCCGCGCGCACGTTTTGGTCCTTGATCTCCACATCCTTCTGCTGAGTGCGCTTATTCGTGTCCTCCTCCATCTGCGCCGTGATACGGTTGATCTTCTCAATGCCTTGTGCGTCCAAGACGTTCTCCGGATCATGGTCGTCCCGAGCTGTTTGCTCCAAATAATCAATCGCCACGTCTTCCAACTTGTATCCGTTCAAATCCTTACCGATCTCATTGATGATCATGTTTCGGAACTCCGTCCGCTTGGTATAGAGATCGGCAAAATCCATTTGTTTGCCCGCCGCTTTCAGTGCATCTGAAAACTTGGCCTCAAACAAACTGCGCAGCAGCTCGATTTCCGAGGCCCTTTCACAGCCTACGGCCTCGGCCACTTCCTTAATGTTTGCCTCGGCAGGATCAACCCGCACATAAAATGCTACCTCAATGTCCGCACGAATATTGTCCTGACAGATCAACCCTTCCTTGCCTTTGCGGGCTACCTCCAGCTTCTTCACCTGAATATCCATAATGTCCCATCGGTGTACAAAAGGCATTCGCAACATGTAACTCTTGGTGACTTGCAACCCCCCCAGGCCCGTCCGCACACCCGCCTCACCCGCCTTCACCTTGCGCAGACAAAACATGGCCAGAAAGGCCCCAAAAACAGCCAGAGCACCCAACACAATCCCGCCGATGATGATTCCAGAAGATATACCGAGGATGGGTTCGATCATGATTTTAAGCCTTTGGTTGGAAGAATAATTTCAGTTTCAGTTTAAACTTTAAACACCATGTCCCGACATGTGGGTCGGGACATGAAACACCTGTGCGATGAATTGGGTCGGCACGAATCTAGGCAAACCGCCCATGGTTGGCTACTATAATTTTCAAAAAATTTTACCGGCGCAAGAAAGATCAATTAAATTGCTGCAAGACGACGCAAAAAGGGCTAGATTTAATCCATCAAGCCACTCCTTTCCATCCTGTTGCTCGCCGCCACGATGGTCCTTGCCGCCCCTCCGTTGCGCGACCGCCTAAACGACACCAATGCCAAGGGGCAATCCCTCTGGATTTACAATGATCTCCACAAGGCATTCGCCGAGGCCAAGCGCACGGGCAAGCCGCTCTTTGTCACCTTCCGCTGCGTGCCTTGCCATGCCTGTGCCGCGTTTGACGCTGAGGTGGCCAAGGGCAGCGACCGTGTTGCCAACCTGGCACGCAAGGAATTCATTTCCGTCCGCCAAGTGGAAATGAAAGGAGTCGACCTCACCCAGTTCCAGTTCGATTATGACCTAAACTGGGCCGCCATGTTTCTCAATGCCGACGGCACTGTCTATGCGCGCTACGGGACACAGTCCAGTGCCGGGCCGGATGCCTACAATTCCGTGGACAGCCTGATCAAGACCATGCAACACGTCCTGACACTCCATGCCAATTATCCTCGCAACAAGGCCCAGTTGACGGGCAAGCGCGGCGCCGCCAAACCCTACAAGACCGCCATGGAAATGCCCGGCCTTGAAAACAAGGCCAATTACCGGCTCCTGACACAGCGCAACAATTGCATCCATTGCCACAACATTCATGATGCTGAGAACCTGCAACTGATGCGTGAAAAGAAACTTACCCCTGAAAAATTATGGCGTTACCCACTTCCCGAGAATGTGGGACTGCATATCGACCCGAAAGATGGCCAGCGTATTTCCCGCGTCCTACCCAATTCCCCCGCGGCCCGGGCCGGGCTCAAGCCGGGCCAAGCCATCACCCATATGGACGGCCAAGCCATTGCCTCCATCGCCGACATTCAATGGGTGCTTCACAACCGAAAGAATGGCCAGGAGACCTTGAGGGTGCAAACGGCCAATGCCACGCAACCTCATCTTATCAGCACACAGCCCAACTGGAAGAAAACGGATTTCTCCTGGCGTGGCTCCCTATGGGCACTCCCTCCACGCATGCGGGTCTACACTCCGGAGGTCAAGGGCAATGAACTGGCCCGGCTGAAGCTCCCCGCGGGACAAGGTGCATTAAAAGTCAAGTGGATCAACACCAGCAGCCCCGAGGGCCGGGCCGCAAGAGCCGCCGGCCTGCGCCTGAACGACTATATTGTCGCCATCAACGGCAAGCCGGTGAGAGGACTCGACCACAGGAAATTTAATTATTGGATTAAGCAAAACTACAAGCCGGGGGACACGCTCCCCATCACCATTCTTCGCAATGGCCGGAGAATGAATTTCAACTGGCCCCTGAAATAGCCGCTAAGGACGCGGCCTCTTGAGAAGAAAATCGAAAATTTCCGGCCAGTGCCGCATTGCGACATCAATATGGCCGCCACCTTTTTCCTCGATATACAGATAGTCCATTTTCAGCGCCTTCATCCTCCCCACGCAGCCACGCGCAAAAATAGCCATACACAGCATGTCCTTCTCGCCCTGAACCAAAATAACCGGCAAATCCTTTATCTTGTTCAGGTCGCGCTTAAGACCAAACATCGCCGGCGCTATCGGCGCCAAGCCCGCCCAAAGCTCCGGATGCTTCGCGCCCAAGTGAAAAGTCCCTGCCCCGCCCATTGAGTGGCCGCCGAGATAGATTCGCTTTGGATCCACATTGAAGTCCTTCCGAACAATCGTCAGCACATTCATCACGTCCTTCTCGCTCAAGGCTCCCTGATTACGCGGGCCGCCAATACCCATTTTGCCGGAGCCACGACTGCCATACCAACTCACCCGGTCATACCCCATTGGACAAGCCACGACGACCCCATGCTTTTCCGCTTCCTCCAGCAAGCCCCCATACCGGATGACCTGATGCGGGTCACTAAACAGGCCATGCAATAAAACCAGCAGGGGCGCGGCCTTTGAGCGATCATAGCCCGACGGCACAAACACCGTGTAGACCATTTTCTTTTTCGCCTCCTCGAATTGATAGTGCCGCGTTTCAATCTGCCGCCAAAGCTTGGGCGCCGCCTCACCAATCATCGGAATCATGGCCAATAAGAGGACGTAAATTCGCATCCGCATGCACTCATGTAAAACCTGCCCCACGCCCCGTCAAGCTCACCGCCACTCCGGATCATTCAAGTGCCTTCGGATTTTCCAGTAGAACAAGCCCAGCGCCATGATCCCCATCGCGCCACCCACATAGAAAATATCCTGCGACGCCATCCCTGCATTTCTTAGGACGAAGAATAACGCGATGCCGCCAATCTCCAGCACCGAGTCTATTGCGTTTGCCGTGCCAATATAACGCCCGCGGGAATCATCCGGCGCCAATTTCTGGATCAACGCCTGGAGCGGGACAACGTACAAACCCGCGAATGTTCCCACCAAGAACAAGTAGATCATGACGCGCTTCACGTCACGATCGCGGGCCTTGATGGCATGCGCCGCCAATCCATCGGGCACGCCCTTGCCACTCACATCGCGAACCGTGGAGCCTTCTCTTTTCTCCAGCTTGATCTCCTGCAAACGCGCCGCGGGCATCACCAAGCCATCCACCTTTCCATCCGCCACCTGTTGCAACAGCCCTGACAAATCGCCCTTGCCCAGCTCCGGCTTTATGTCTGACCTCAACTCCTCGACCCGGCTTATAATTCTCTGTTGCCCCACCAGCACTTTTCCCTTCTCCCTGAGCATCGGCAAATTGCCGCTGTCGCTTTGCCCAGATTCAGCCGAATAAATCAGCATGTAACTCGATGGGGCAGCGGCCAGCAGAAAAAAACAAACCGTCAAACCAATGGCCCCTATGGGCACCAAACGGGGCTGGATTCCACCCCGCGACACAAACCCCGCCAGAATGCTCCCCACCGCGATGGAAACGCCAATAGTCCCGAACAACTTCAAGCTTACCTCCGCCTCGGGCAATCCGAGCACCACCGTATAATCCGCCAGAATCAGGATGATGATGTAGGCCAGCATGAAGAAGCTCGACCGCAACACCGCCACGGTGAGGATGGGCGTCCCACCGTCGCGCATATGCCGCAGGGTTCTCAGGTAGGGCGCGAAGAATTCCCACTTGAATTTTAAATCCGGCCGCTTCGCCGGCAACTCAGGCATGAACCGGACCGCTGCCAACCCCAAGCCCGCCACCAGCAACAGCAACAACCCCGGCAACCAAGCCATCGGCTCCCCAATATCCACTGGCCCAGCAGCCGTGTTCTTTTGGCCGGCAAATTTCTCGTAAAGCGGCCCCCCCACCACAATGGCCAGCACCGCCGCCACATTGGTGAGCATATTCACTATGCCATTGCCCCAGCCCAGTTGATTTTCCCTCACCAATTCCGGGATCACCCCGTACTTGGCGGGCCCAAAGAAGGCACTCTGCACCCCGAGTAGAAACATCGCCAGAAGGCAAAGCCAAACATTGCCCCACCAGAAACCCGCCAAGGCAGTCAGCGCGATCAGAAACTCCGCCTCCTTCACTCGGCGCGCCACCAGTTGTTTGCTGTACTTGTCAGCCAACTGGCCGGCCACCGCAGAGAACAAAAGGAAAGGCAGCACCAGACACATCGCCACCACCCCTTGCCCGCCATCCCCAAGCGCTCCTTTCCAGATTCCTGCCGCGGCGACACTGAAGGTGAGGACTTGCTTCAACAGGTTGTCATTAATCACCCCGAAGAACTGGGTGAAGACGAGGGAAAGAAATCCTCTGCCGGCCAGCGACTTGTGCGCGATTTTACTCACGGGGCGAGACACTGCCACAACTCGACGCAACACAGATAATTGATTTTATCAACACCTCGATCATGCCACTCAATGATACGTTCCCGCCGGCAACAAAAAAGCCGGGCGATTCCCTTTGCCATCGCCCGGCTCAATGATTAACCAGGCTCAGCCCCTCAGTGCCTTTTGCGCACCTTCCGCCGCGATGGCGAGGCATTCCTTGATATCCGGAATCGGGTTGGCCGCATTTTCCTCATACTCCAAACTCAACGCGCCGTCCGCCGGAAAGCCCACCTTCTTGAGCGCCTTGAAAACGCCCACCACGTCAAGGTGCCCCTTGCCGATGATGACACCCTTGGTGCGCTGCTTTTGCTCGGCAAAATCCTTCAGGTGAATCCCGTACAAACGATCCCCCAGACGGTTCACCACCTCCACCGGATCTTCCGCGCTACGAATAAAATGGCCAAGATCCGCACAGAACCCAATGCGCTTGTCGTGCCCCTTCACCGCCTTCAGGCAGTCCTCAATCTTGTTGTAGCGATGACCCGGGCCGTGGTTGTGAATGGCAATGCGGACGTTGTACTTCTCCACCAGCTTGTCCAAGCTCTCAAAACTGTCCGGCCGTGGATCCGCGCTGATGTTCGGGATGCCTGCCAACTTGGCAAACTGGAAAATCTTTTCGTTCGCCTCGTGGTTATTGCCAAAGCCATTGACCCCGTGCGAACTCACGCTCATGTCATGTTTCGCCAGCTTGGCATTCATCTCAGCGATCTTCACCTTGTCCGGCGTAATCGGGTAATGCCGTCCAAAAAATTCCACCCAGTGTAGGCCCAGATCATCAATCTTCTGCAATGCCCCTTCCTTGCCATCGATGCCAAACGCCCGCAACGAGTAACTCTGGATACCCATGGGAAACCCACCATATTTGCGAAGGGACTCTGCCCGCGCCTTGGAAAGCTTCACCGACTTGGCCAACAGTTCCGGCACATCAAACCAAGTTGCACCCGCCGCGGCCGCGGCCGAAAGGGTGCCCTGCAAAAAGGAGCGTCTATTCGTTTTCATGGTGTTGGGCGAGGATGGTGCGAAGGCTCCCCTCTGGCAAGGGGTTTGTCTTTAACCACAGAGGCACCAAAACACAGAACGATCAAAATAAAATTCTCTGAACCCTCTGTGTTCTTGGTGCCCCTGTGGTGAATCAATTCACCCCATAAAATTTCACCGCATTCTTCCAGAACAATTTTTCGAGCACTTTATTTCCCTTCGGCGCGAAGAATTCCCGGATGATTGAAAGTTGCTCGTGATATTCGCCGCCTCGATCCGTCACCGGCCAGTTGCTGCCATAGACAATCCGATCTTCTCCGAACGCCTCCCAGACCACCTCAAAAATCGGCGCGTAATAGCTCAATTCCTTCGGCGCCGGCATCTTGCCGCTCCGCTGGAAAATCCCGCTCACTTTGCAATAGACATTCGGAAACCGTGCAGCCGCCCTCACTTTATCCGCCCATGCCGGCTCAGCCGGGGCACCCGTGATCATCAACCCCGTTACGTGATTGATCATTATCTTCAATCCCGGAACTTTCTCCGCGACCAACACAATGTCCTCCAAGCTGAAATTCGCCAGCAACACATCCAGCACGAGTCCCTTCTCCGCCAACAGCCTCAAGTCGCGCCAAACCGCGTCCGTAAAAAACGCATCCCCACCCGGCCGCTGCCGCATGCGAATGCCCACATACCGCTTATCCGCCGCCAATCGTTCCAGATGTCCCGAGAATCCTGGCGTACCAATCGGCAGGTTGCCTACCAGTCCAATGTAACGCCGCGGATTGTGCGCCACCAAATCCAACACCCACTGATTGTCCTTCACCAAGTCACTGGCTTCCACGATCACCGTCGCCGTAACGCCATTCTCCCGACAAACCTCATCAAAATGCTTGGGCAACGTCGGCCGATAAAGCACGTCATCATCTTCCGGGGGCCAAGGGACGCCGCCATCACGCGAGGTGTCATACAAATGGATGTGTGTATCAATGATCCGCGAAGGCGAGGAACAACACCCCGCGAACAACAATCCCGCCACCAAAACCAAAAGCCATTCCCGTTGAAAAATGCGCATCCGCAGAATGTCCAATGCCATCGGTCGGTTGTCCAATGAATTCACGCAATTTGGGTTGCCAGCTAAGGCCGACGGTCTACACTGCTCTCTCAACCCGGTCGCCATGAAGCAAATCACCCTCTCCCTATTGTCACTCACACTGGCCGCAAACATCTTCGCTGAAGATTCCCCCGCCCCACCCACCGCGGCCTCAGCCTATCTTAAAGCTCCAAAGACAGGCGGCCTCAAATTTAACAAAGCCGGCAATCTCCACGCTGGACCCTTCGGCCTCCTGCTCGTTGCCGAGGCAGCCGGCTCAATTGTCGCCATCGACACGGGTGACCGGGGCGTATTCAAACCCCTCATCGGCTCCGTGCCCGACGTCAGCAAAAAAATCGCCAGTGCCTTGGGCGCTAAGTCCGTGACCATCAATGATCTCGCCGTCAACCCGGAAACGGGCACAATCTATCTTTCTACACAACGCAGCGACGGTCTGTCCGCGATCCTTACGGTCAACGCAGCCGGGAAGCTCTCTGCATTGGACACCGAAAAGGTCCAGTGGGTCCGGGCCAAATTGAACGAGAAGTTGAGGATATCAAGAATTGCGGACTTGGGCCTCGCGACCGGCCGCATTCTCGTCGCTGGACAAAGCAATGATGCCTTCCGAAGCCGCATATTCTCCCTCCCGCTCCCGCTTGCCTCCGGCACCGCTGGCAACACCTACAGCACGGACACCTACCACGTGGCCCATCGCCGCTGGGAAACCAAGGCCCCCATCCAGAGCTTCGTGCTCTACGAACAAGAAGGCGCGCCCTACATGGTTGGCTCCTTCGCCTGCACGCCCATTGCCAAATTTCCCTTGGAAAACCTAGAGAACAACGGGCAAGTCAAGGGCACCAGCGTCCTTGAACTTGGATCCGGAAACCGGCCCGTTGATATGTTCACCTACAAGAGCGGCGGCAAGAGTTGGCTGGTCACCCACACCATGCGTTTCCACAAACCGTTCGCCTACACCCCGAGCAAATACTGGGCCGCCCGCATCGACATGAAACACATTGCCGTGAGCGCCAAGGACAGGACCAACGAAAAAGCCACGCGCCGTGACCGGAATGTCGCAAAGGATCCTCAAGGGATAGAGGTGGTCGAGGCGCTCCATGGCGCGATACAGGTTGATAAATACGGCGACCAACAGGCTGCTATCCTCCGTGAACGGGAAGGCAAACTCGATCTCGAGATCGTCCGGCTTCCCTGACCTTCATCTTCCGCCCTGCTGAACACAGAAACAGTACCCACCAAAGCCGGCCCCATCCTCCGGGGCCGGCTTTTTTGCGTAGCCATCTGGCGTTGAAGCAGAAACACTGGTTTCACCGTCCAAAAACACATGAAGATCGTCACCGCCATTCTCGCAATCATCGTTTCCGCCGCCCTGACAGAGGCCGCGCCCAAATCTCTCACCAAGTTCATCAATAAACAGAATCGCCAGCGCAAAGCCTTGGAGGAAAAACACAAGGCCGAGAATTTGGATTTGATCGAGCAACAGCTCGCCGATCTGGAGAAATTGGCCAAACAACTGTCGCCGCGCGATGCCATCCTGCCCCAAGCTGAAATTGACCGACTTTTAAGATCAACAGACGCCGGCAAGCGTTTCACGGCCGAACTGTTCGTTGACGCCATCAACCCCAAGAACCCCTCCGAGATCAAGGCCATGCTCTCCTTGCCGGAACGACTCATCACCTCCAAAAAGGACACCGGCGGACGCTGAGCCCGTGTGCCGGAGATTCTTCTCGGGGCCAGTATTTTTTCCGGTGACTCGAAACGCACCAATGGCAACGCCGACTTTGAAATCACTCGAACCGGTCGCGTTTACCTCGCCTTGAATTACGATTACCAAGGCAACAGCAGTGGCGGCTGGACCGAGGAACGGCTCTCCGCCGGCCAATTCATGGCCCGCGGCTGGGCTCAGGTCAAAGGCATGGAGATTATTGGCTGGAACAACCGCAGCCACCAGATTTTCACGCGCGAATGCCGCAAGGGCGAAACCTTTCGCTTACGCTGCAATAAGTACGAGCCTCCCTATATAATCCTGATGGATGAAGGTGCCGCCGCGGCCGCCGCGGTCAACTGACGTTTATTGCTGGATGAAATAGCTCAGGTTCTCCAGTTCAATCGCAAGGTTAACGTTGTTTACCATCACCTCGTCTGGAACCTGCAAAACTGTCGGCGCAAAATTCATGATGCCCGTCACCCCCGCCGCCACCAAGTCATTTGCCACCTCTTGAGCCTCCTCTGGCGGCACACAAATAATCGCCAACCGCACCCCGCTATCACGCGCAATTTCCCCCAGCCGCGCCATGGGCAACACCTCCAGCGCGGGACTCTTGGCTCCCTTCCCCACCGGGTCGATATCAAACGCGCCCACCACCTCAAACCCCTCCTTTTGGAATCCCCGATAGGACAACAAGGCCCGCCCAAGGTTGCCCACCCCCACCAGAACAACCGGCTGCAGGCTGCTGGTTCCCAGCAGATCCACAATCATCTGCGACAACTGCTCCACCTCGTAACCCAATCCCCGAGTGCCAAATTGACCGAAATACGTCAGGTCCTTTCGCAACTGGGTGGATTTCACGCCCGCCGCCCTCGCGAGTGCTTCACTGGAGACCGTCTTGATGCCATTAACCGCCAGTCGTTGTAGGCAACGGTTGTAAATTGAAAGCCGGTAAACCGTCTTGCGGGGAATCTCCGGCCGCGGGCCCTTTGAGTTCTTTTTCAATGCCATGTCAACAGACCATTCCCCGACCAGAAGGAAAGCCCGATTCTCCGCAAGCAAGCCCGCAGGTCAAGTGCCGATCCCACAACCTACCCTGCCAAGACCCGCAACACCCTACGCTCCACCCATCCTCGGGCCGGCAACACCCCCACCGCGTCCCCCTCCATTTCCACTGGAACTCGCCCCTCCGCCTCCATTTCAAACTCATCCCCCCTCAAGCAACGCACCCCCTCCATTGTGGTTACCCGATCCCGCAATACCGCCGAGGCATAATTAAATATCCGGTCCCGGCGCACTTCTTCCAAAATCACCAAATCCAGAATCCCATCATCCAGTTTCGCCTCCGGAAAAAATACGTGCCGCCCCCCATAAAATCGCCCGTTCCCCACCAAGGCCAACTGCCCCCGAACCGTCTCCCCCGCCACGCGCACTGTGATTTGTGGCAACTCTTCCCCCAGCGCCCGCCATCCCGCCAAAACGTAAGCCAAGTCACCCCACTGCTTCTTGGTCTCCCAATCCACCAGTTCCACCGCCCGTCCATCCAGACCCGCCCCCGCCAACTGCACAAAACAACGCCGCACCTTCTCCTCTCCCAGCTCCATCCAGCCCAAATCCACCAGTCGCTCGCTCCCTCGCAAGACCACGCCCCAAGCCTCCTCAAACCGCTCGGGAATCCCCAGTTCCTTGGCAAACACATTCACCGATCCCCACGGCAACACTCCCAGCCGTGCCCTCCCAAGCCCCTCGGCTCGCGCCATTCCATTCACCACTTCGTTGATTGTCCCGTCCCCTCCCGCCGCCACAATCGTCTCAAACCCATCCCACACCGCCGCCTCCGCCAAGGCCATCCCCTCTCCAGCCTCCGTCGTCGGCCGCAATTCACACCCTTCCCCCAGTCCTTCCAGCCTGGCCAGAAATCGACGCGCCCGGTCGCCCTTCGCCGTTGGGTTGAAAATCACGCAAACACGCACACGCCCCTTGAACCACGGACCCAAGAGAAAAACACGAAATTAATCAACACCCATCAGCGGTTCTCAAAAACGCCGCCACAACCCCCTGCGCCTTTTTCACCGCCGCCGCCAGCGAATCGCCATGCGCCAAACCCGCCGCCACTGCCGCTGAAAACCGGCATCCCGTTCCTCGCCAATTC
>CEVA01053614.1_pt1 | contig 29132 bp, 30 predicted proteins | sample 361521 | NCBI WGS metagenome assembly CEVA01 (sample SAMEA2622823, study PRJEB7988) | marine metagenome | isolation source: saline water (ENVO:00002010), including | reverse complement strand
ATATCAATATCTATTGGCTTATCAATGTCAAAAGATCTTTCTAACGGCATCTTCAAACTATATGTTCGTTCCGTATAAAAACTTTCTTGTTCAAGTACTACACTGCGTTTCACAAGATATATTGCCCCATTCAACATATAGTAAGATTTTAAGTTCTGTCTCCGAGCTAGTTCTCTTTTCACTGGATCAAAGTCTTTAAATCTTCCGTCTTCTTCGATTTCAAACATCCATTCTGGGTTTTGATCAGGTTCATAGACACTAATCACACTGTCTGCTTCATGTTTAATAGCAATTGATACGGCCTTTTTTATGTCTTCCAAATTTCGGAGAGGAGAGGTAGGTTGGAGAAGCATGATATATTCAGGATAGTATGCTTCGTTTTCTGCAACCCAATTAACAGCATGTTGAATAACTGGAAAGGCCGCTTGGAGGTCACCAGATAAGGATTCTGGCCTTATGAAGGGTACTTCCGCACCAGAATCTTTCGATATCTGCGCTATTTCTTTATCATCAGTTGATACTATCAATCTCTCTAAAACTCCTGAAGCAACAGCTGTTTCTATCGTGTGGGTGATCAGAGGTTTCCCTGCCAAAGGAATTATATTTTTCCGAGGTATTCCCTTAGATCCGCCTCTAGCGAGAATGAGTCCCATAATTTGTATTGGTTTTTGTTTGGACAGTATTTTAGACATTTTTACCTCATAATCCGATAATCTCAAGGACTAAAAGTTGTTGATTATTGACATGGAAAGGAGTTTTTATATTAAAATGGATCAATACCTATTCCATTAGCTGAGTGTTATTTTTTAAAAAGTCTGTCCCAATACGAGTTTTTATTCTAGTTTGTTCATTCGATTTGAATAAAGACCAAAATAATGATTGTAGCTCTTGGTTTTCTTTAGTATCTTTCCAGCGACCCTTAATTCTATCATCCATTTCAATTGCAAGACCTTGAATTTCTGAAGCCGAGTTTTCAGTAACTGTGATGCCATTCTTATGGTAATCTTCCGATGAATTATAGTTTTTTACATTCGAATCAAAAATTTCTTTGAATGTCATGTATCTGTGCTCTGAATTAAGCCAAAGTTTTTTTGGTATAAATATGTCTGTCGGATTCCACGATACAACTCCGGCATATGGAATGACATTAACTCTGGCTAATGCTTTACGAAAAATTGCAAATAATCCAACGTTTCCTGGCCCTCCTCCAAAATAGAACGAACATTTTGAAGCAAGATAAATGTCCATAAATTCTGATCTGAATTCATTGGCATAATCAATAATCATGGTTTGTTTTGAATCTAAATTGTCTTTGACATTGTAGCCAGTTCTTATTGCGTAGTAACCTCTTTTGGTGAGTGCTTCAGCGGCTGGGATACAGTTAGATATTTTCGAGTCTCTATAGGTATGATAGGTATAGTCATGATTATTGAAAATACTTTTTAAGTAAGAAGAGTCTCGACTTTGGAAACAAACGAATGGTGATTTTGCTGGTATACCCATTTCCTGCAAAAGCTTTTGGCCTAAAATTTCTTCGTCAGATGAAAACTTAAGTTGTGGAAGTGTTTTGGACAATATTCCATCATTATCAATATCACTGGGTAAATTTATTTGGTGCCGGGTATGACCAGGTATATTACGATTGATCCTGTCAACATGTTTTGCAAAGCTATTGATTCTAAGTAACCTTTTCCACATTTCACCTAAATATTTGTTCGATATTGGTTCTGTAAGGTAGAAAATATCTAGTCCTAAGGGTTTTGATTTGCATAGTTTCCTCTTTGCTAAATAGAGTTCAGTATTTACTGTGAAATGGCCAATCCGATTGCTTCTCAAAGTACCTATCCTGATTAAGCAGATAGGACTTAATATTCTTACAATGACGGTTAAAATTACCGCAATGGGTATTAGAGATAGATTGGTGGTCTTTCTAGCAACTATACGTAGTCCACCTTGTTTAATTTGAGATAAATGCAGAGAAAAATATTTTACTAATGAAATCAAGATAGATTTGGGTTTATTTATCTGGCGGTATTCTTTTTATAACTCGAGCCGGAATCCCGACTGCCGTGTGATTTGGAGCTACATTTTCTAACACTACAGATCCAGCTCCAATGATCACGTCATTTCCTATTTCTATTCTTGGTATTACTGTAGCACCTGCATTTATAGTTGCACATTCTCCAATTGTTACATTTCCAGTTGTAATGGCTCCAGTATGAATCTCAGCGCATCTTTCAATTATGTTATGCTGACCTATCATTGCTCCTTGCACCATCATCACCCCTGTATGAATTTGAGTTTTGTAACCTATGTGACAACGAGGTCCTATCCAAGTTCCGTTTTCAATCTCTACTTCTGGCATAATTGTTGCTGTAGGATGTATTGCTGTAATTAATTCAATGTTATTTGAAATGCAATCTTGAATTAATTGCAAACGGGTTCTATTCCCATTGGTCAGAGGCAATACTTTATTTATTCCAAGGTCTTTTAGGTGCTTGATCCAGTCTAATGATGCTATTAATGGACGACCTTTGAAGGAATCCCTTGTAGGAAAATCCATTTTTTTGGAATTGCGGCGAGAATTTTCTGTTTCACTGTCGACTCCATTCCAATTATTGGAATCGACGTTATGTACAAAGCAGGCCAAGTGATATCCGGTTGCATCTTCAATCCAAGTTTCAGTTTGGCCCGCAGAACCGCTATGATAACCTAATATGGCAATCGAATTTTCTTTTACAATGATTTTGTCTAACATTTTACGACTGATCTATTCTGATCACAATCATAGTTTCAACTTCTTTTGGAAGCATATTTATATAGAGATTCGATCACTTTATCAATGTTTTTCATTGGCTGATCTGGTCCACAAGGAAGTACCATAGCTTGGTCATTGAATATTTTAGAATTAGGAAAAGTTTCTTGATTATTCAAATAATCTGATGTGTCTAGACTAGGTAATGAAGGACGTATTTGTATGCCTTCGGATGACAAGAAGTTCATCAATTCTGATCTTTCCGAGCATAGTACCTCAATATAAAGAGGAAGTTCTCCAGAACCTATGTTTACGGGAAGGAGTTTAATGAAAGGGAAATCAGCTTGTTGTAAAGCTTCAGAATATTTAGAATAAATTTCATGAAGACGATCAATTCTTTCTTCAGATCGCTTAAGTTGTACGATACCAAAAGAAGCTTGTAAGTCAGTGAACTTAAAATTGAATCCGAGTTGAATCCATCGGTCAGTAAAATTGTCTACAACTCCATGGTTTGCTACTAGTTTTAGTAAGTCGTATATATTTCTATTTTTTGTAACCACTATCCCTCCTTGTCCAGTAGAGATAAGTTTTGCTGGACTTAAGGAGAAACAACCTATGTCTGATTGGGTTCCCAAAAAACCTTGTTGGTTTTTTGAAAACATAGACTGAGCTGAGTCCTCTACAACATGAAGATTGTGTTCTTTGGCAATGTTTCTAATTTCAACCATGTTGGCCGATCTACCATTAAGGTGAACTGGCATTATAGCCTTGGTTTTTCGCGTTATTTTGGAACGGATTTGTTCGACGTCAATTATTGGAATTTCTGGTTCCACATCTACCAAGGTTACTTCGGCTCCCAGCATAAGAGCAGCATGGGCTGTTGCAACCCATGTTCGGTTAGGAACAATTACCTCATCGCCTCTTCCAATGCCACAGGCCATTAGAGCAATCAATAAAGCCACGCTTCCACTTGTTGTGGCAACTGCATAAGGCATATTTAAAGCCTTGGCAAATGAATCTTCAAATTCTTTTGTCACTGGCCCTTGACTTACATGTTCTTCAGCAACCGCCTCGGCTAACCTGGATACTTCTTCTTCACCAAATGTTGTGCGCCACCAGGATATTTGATTGGTTTTTAAAATAGAGCTCATATTATTATTGGAGGTAATTGTCCAGAATCCTTATAAATGTTTAATTCATTTGTAGGAGTTTGATTGTATAAGTACACCATGATTTCATAAGGTCGAAAATCATGTCTTATCACAAGCCTATTTGTCAGCCGATAGCATAATTCCAATAAGTATTTTGGTGACACATAAATTGATACTTCTCTCTCATAATCGACTTGATTGGTAAAAACATCAAAAGCCAGACCTTTGTATGATAGAGAAAACATCCTTGTAATCATGTCTTCAAGGTATTTTAAAGCATCAGAATATTTCGGTTTGTGTTGCAAGGTTGCTCCACAAAATACGTAGTCGAATTTATCTTCGAAATCTTCATTTAGAATGTCTTTACACAAGAAATTATCAGAAGGGCTTCTTTCAGATGCGGCTTCAATAATGTCTGGATTGATATCGATCCCAGTATAATTGCCTTGCCAACCATTATCTCTAAGGAAATCTGACAGGTATCCAAGACCACAGCCCACATCAAGTACAGAGCTTAACTTTGATATAGGTTGTATATTGGTCAGAGTAGTGTAACGGTGAATTTGCTGCAGATTTGATTTATATGCGAGAGCTTTTGGAGAAGTACCATATTTCTTCAATAAATTTGAGTAATATTGATTCATATCCTTTTTACTAAGGTCGTCCATGAATGTAGTCCTTTATTGGAGTCTCTCTTTTTGGGACTGGTATGCTAACAAAGAAATTATAGAAAATGCGTCCAATATTTCCCCTGAGAAGATCATTTCAAGACACTTTTCTAAAGGAACCCATTCATGCCCTAATACTTCTTCTCGGTGAATTGCATCTGGTTCATAGGAGTATTCAATTTCATTGCAATGATAAAGATATGTGGGATTAGAAGTAGTGTCTAATCCTGGGTGATAAGTCAATAGAAGATCTGGATTGCGACATCTTAATCCAGTTTCTTCAAGACATTCTCTGATAGCAGCATTTTCTGGTGTTTCTTGAGGTTCTACCTTCCCACCAGGTATTTCTAGGGAAGCTCGATTAATAAGGAAACGATACTGTTTTACCAATAGTATGCAATTATCCTGTATAACTACCATTCCGGCTCTAGTCCCAGCTTCGAGAACAAAATATTCTTTTGAATAGTCACCGAAGTTAGCAAAATAATGAAAAATTTCTTGATATTCGTTTGAATAAACTTTGCTACGATTACTTATATATTTTGGTTTCATAAATATTTGTGAGAGGAAAAGGATCGAGCTTAGCAAATATGCTGCCAAATGTCTTCGAGAAACCTCATGTCTTCCACACTGTCTAAACCATTTGCTATGGGTCTTGTTTTGTTTGCGACGTCATTTACAAATGCTTCGTCTTGTCGTCTGAAGGACCAGGTCCAATCAAAAGTAGGTGAATATAATTTACCAGGTTCTTTGCCGTTATCTTTATAAATTTCTAACTTAGATGGGTAATTACGTAAGAAGGCCGGAGGCAGTTCTAAGTGTAGTCTGCCTTTTTCGAAGTATATATCTACCCCTTCTTCCCATCTGTTTTGGGACGTATCCGCCCATTCAAAAACGCCACTAAATTCTCCAAAATCCATTACTACCACACTACCCAATTTAGATCTGTATTCCACATGTTTAATTGAAGGGCGTTTATTGAATAAGAATCTTATTAAATTTAGATCATGGGAACATACATTTAGAAAATGTTCATATTCATTTTCTAGTTTTTTTGGTATCCATGGAGGTGTTGTTGGCCAAATCTTATGTGTTGGCTTTTCCTCTTCTGTCTGTATAAATCCATCAATGTTGCAATAGTCTCCACCTGCAGACAAATAGAATCTAGCAAACAAGATAGAGCCTAATTCGTTGGAAGATATCAACTCGTTTATCAACCTTTTTGTTTCCTGTACCCCTTGATCATGTCTTCTCATAAATCCTACGGAGTATAATAGGTTGTTTTTTTCAGCAAGATTTGCCAATCGCTCTGCTTGGTCTAATGTTTGTGCCATGGGTTTTTCTGTGAAGACGTGTTTATCTGCGCTTAGGATATCCCATGCCAGTGGAGCTGTATGGTTTCGTCGAACAATTGCTACGATGGCTTCGATTTCTGGATTATCCAATAGCTCACGATGGTCCTCATAGTATTGAGATATCCCATATCTTTTACAAACTTCTTTGCCCAACTCAGGACGAAGTTCAGATAATCCTACTACCTCTGCACCTGGGATCTCTAGATAATTTACGAGGTGTGCTACCTGCCCAATAAATCCTGCCCCAATCCATCCTATCTTAACTTTTTCAACCGAGTTTGGCTCATGATTTGTTAATTCAGTTTTGGATCTCAAGATTGTTCTCTCCATAGACATTGACGTTAGGCCAAACATTTAGAAACTTTCCTTTTTGGCGAAGATATCTTTCATTATTAGACATGATTTGTTTGGCATACAGCGGTGCCAGAATTGCAACGTACTCTGGATTATTGTCATAAATGGATTTTGAAGATAAAACTGGAAGATTGTACCCAGGGCTGACAAGATTTTGTCGGTATGGATCATCATCAACCAAAAAACTCATCACTTTTCCAAGTCCAAGTTGATATATGAGAATGGTCGCACCAATAGAAGTTCCATAGCCGGCGAGAGTGTACCCATATTCAGTAATTTCGTCCAAAATAGGCTTCATATCTTCTCTTACAGATTTTATGTGATTGCCACATTTGGTGTAGAAATCAGAGGAATACATCTCTGTTTTATGTTCTATTGAAATTAAGTCTTGCACGCTTTTGTCTACTTTTCTGGACCCACCCGAGAGTTGAACGGTACATCTAATTGAACCCCCTTTAGAAGGCACACGTTGAACTTCGATCAACTCCATGCCTTGATCATCAAAAAACTTTTGTAATGGAGCAATTGAAAAATAAGAGAGATGTTCATGGTTTATAGTTTCGATCAAATCTTTTTGAAAAACATCAAGTCTGTAGTTAGTCTCAAATATGAACACTCCTTCTTTATCTAATAAATTACGTATTCCTTGAGTTGCATCAATGATGTTGTCTATGTTGGCATATACAAAATTTGCTATGAAAACGGAAGCTAATCCATACTTCTTTTTGATATCTTGAGATATTTCATATGTAAAAAAGGTAGGTAATGTATTAATACCTATTTGAGATGCCGATTCGGCTAAGTTAGCTGCCGGATCTATACCAATAACAGGGAATCCATTATCCTTGAAAAATTTTAAAAATGCGCCGTCATTACTACCTATTTCTACAATTAAGTTTTCAGGGTTAGGCTTGTATCGTGAAATAATATCTTCCCCATATGAGCGATAGGCTTCGGATAAAACTGGGTTAACAGCAGCTGGTCTCGAGAGATAATGTACGTATATATTGTCAGGATATACTACTGAACCGGTTTGAATATGCCCACATACTTTACATAGGAATAAGCCTAACGGTACCAATTGTCGGTTCTCTTTGCTGCGTTCCACCGGGAGATATTTATCTCCTACAGGTGTAGGTTCTAATTTTAAAGTTTCTGTAAGATTATTTGACTCACATAATCGGCAAGTTGATCGGTTGTAATAAATTTGATTCACTTAACAGTCCTTCCATGAATGTTTGTTAAAAAATTGTCCAATTCAGGTCCTTCTTCTGGTCCCCAATTGGGGAAAATGGTATCGTCTTTACGGAATGGACCCGATGTCACTTCATGAATCACGATGAATTCAGTTAGAGGAATGTAGGTATACCATGGACCCGATGACATTCGTATAATCGAAGGATATCTATTACTATGACCCTCCATGTAAAGTGTCTTTTTAATAGTGCCTTCGTCGTCAAACATGAACAATTTTAGTTTGCCTTCTAGTACACTAATCGTCTCTGGTTTATTAGGGCTTCTATGAGGCCGAATGGTGGCTTTTTGAGATAGGACTATAATCATTTCTTGGATTAGATCTTTGGGATCTTGATGTAAGCATAGCCTTGCTCGGTGTTTGTCAGATCGCTCAGCTTCCATCTTCAATATGTTTATCCATTCTTCACCAACATCCATAACTTCTTGTTTATTAAAAAAAACACTAGGCATATTTAGTTCTCCACAATGATCGGATCATTTTTCCCTGATAGTTGATCTAGGTATGACCTTATTTTTGAAATATGTTCTTCTTCCTTTGGTGACCATTCCGCATAAATTGTGTCTTGAAGATGAAATGGTCCAGAAGTTGTTTCATGAAACACCACAATTTCTGATTTTGGTATAACGGTGTGAAAACGACTTTCGGATAACCTCCAGTAGAAAGGATAGCTAGAATCGTATTCTCCTAGAAGGATAGATTGATCAACGTTACCCAATTCATCAAAAACAACTAACTCTAGAGCCCCCTCGATTATATGAAATGATTCTGATTTACCAATATGTTTGTGAGGTCGAATGTAGTTGTGTTTTTTATGGACAATAACCATTTCGTGGACTTTGTCTACTATATCCATATGTGTACATAGTCTGATTCTTCGTCTTTCATTTGACTCAGCCATCTTTTTGAGTTTATTTATCTCATTACGACTAACTGTAGTGATAGGGTCCTTCGTAAAAAGAACTTCTTCATTAAAGGGAATAAAATTCATATTTTTTGCTTACCGTAGAATCCCCTTATCGTATTGGCAACGTGTCTAATGTCTTGTTTTGTCAAATTTTCATGTGAAGGGATACATAATATTCTATTCACAAGATTTTCAGCCACCGGTATATTTATTTTATTAGAGTTTTTATAAGCAGCATGATAAGGCATCAGGATCGGATGTTGTATTTTAGTTTCAATACCTTTTGAAATAAGATGTTCTTGAAGATCGTCACGACGGTCAGCAATGATTGTATATGTGTAATAAACATTAAAATATCCGTCATGTTCTTTGGGACATATTACAGAATCTCCCAGTGTATTATTGTAATAACTGGCGATTTCACGCCTCTTTACAATTTTGTTTTGCAGGTATTTAAATCCGACTAACATCATTGCTGCCTGAACCGTGTCAATTCGGCCATTTAAGCTAGGTTCTTGGCAGTCTTCCTTATTGATTGTACCCGCATATCTTAGAGACATTAGCCTTTCGTAAATATTTGTATCATTGGTTACCACTGCACCTGCTTCACCGTAACCGTTAAAAACTTTCATTGGGTTCATGCTAAATGCACTTACATGTCCAAATGATCCAGCCTTTGCACCTCTATAACTCGCTCCAAACGCTGGTGCAGCATCTTCAATTAAATACAAACCATTTTGGTTGGCTATCTCAGATAATTGGTCCATATCGCAGAGCCGTCCAGTAAAATGTACAGGTAGTATAGCCTTTGTTTTAGAACTTATGACTTCCTTAATTAAATTGTTGTTAATGGTCAGGTCATTTGTAATATCAACGAAAACTGGTTTGGCACCACATAAAACTATCGAATTTACTGTCGCTATCCATGATAGTGGAGTAGTGATAACCTCGTCTCCCGGACCAATATCTAATGAACGTAGTGCTAAATATAAAGCGTCGGTACCAGAATTTACTCCAACTGTATATTTGACTCCGCAATATTCGGATATCAATTTTTCAAACATTTCTACTTCAGGCCCTAGAACCAATCTTCCATGGGTCAGAACATTTGATACAGATTCTAGTAGCTCTTTTTTGATTATAGGGTCTTTAACACTCAGGTCGAGAAATGGTATTTGATAGTTCATGATTATTGTCGCAATGTTTTTATTCTTCCTGCATTGAAATTACACATCTGATTGATTGTCCCATTTTTACGACATCAATAGCATCGTTAATATTGTCTAGACTAAATCTATGCGTAATCTGTTCCTGTAGTTTAAGTTTGCCGAGTTTGAATAAACTAATGTATCGAGGTATATCAGTGTCTGGTATGGTATCTCCTCCATGTGATCCCAGTAATTTCCTGCCAAAGTGCAGGGGAAAAGAGTCTATAGATATTGTCTCATCCACATTCGGTACTCCTGCAAAAATGGTTGTTCCACTATTTGCAGTAGAATCGTATGTGATTTGGCGGATGTTTTTGTTGCCAGTCAAATCTACCGCTGCATCAAATCCTAAATTTTGAGACAAATCATTTAATTTGACTATTGGCGATTCAATTTTTGTGTTAATAGTATGAGATGCACCGAAATTCGTTGCCCAGTCAAGTTTGTCTTGATGAATGTCTATAGCTACTATTGGATACGAGTTAATTAAGGAAGCACCTTGGATAACATTTAATCCTACACCCCCAACCCCAAATACAGCTATTGATTGCCCAGGTTTTAAGTTTGCGTTGTTGTATACAATGCCTAGTCCAGTTGTAACAGAACATCCGAGTAACGCAGCTACATCAAGGGGTACGTCTGAAGGTATAGGAGTGACTCTGTTTTCTGAGACTATAGTGTAATCGCTAAATGTTGTTACCCATCCAGCACTGATCGTCTTATCTTTCAGCTTGAATCTAGGAGGGTCTGCATTTATGCCAGTACCTTTTATCCAGTGTAGAACTACATGTTCTCCCTTAGAAACTTTCGTGACTCCGGGGCCAACTTTTTCTACCACTCCAGAACCTTCATGACCAAGAAGATGTGGCAAATATGGGTCTGCTCCCCTTTTACCATTAATTTCCTCTAACTGTTTCCCACAGATACCGCTATAAAAAACCTTGACTAAGATTTGGCCAACAGATAATTCTGGTTTTTCAATTGTAGATACTACAAGAGGAGAATTTTGTTTTACAAGAATTGCTGCTTTCAAAAGTTTCTCATTTCTAGTTAATTGGAATTCCTAACTTCTTTTATTCAAAAGCTATATAAGAATAGTCTCCAGTATAACCATTTTGTTGCATAACCCATTCCCATTCTTTTGGAGTATAGAATGATCGACAGGTTAGTTGCCAGTATAGTAGGTTCATTTTCTCACGTTCGTTTCTGTAGGATTCAACGACTATATGTTTTGAGTTTTTGCCAACCCTCTCTATTTCTTGTATTGCTTTTGATAGATCGTAGTTGTACAAATTATGAAGTGTAGTAATTGAGACTACATAGTCGAAGGAGTGATCGTTAAAAGGTAAAGATGTAGCATTACCAATTTGAAGATATTGGGCTACTTCTTTCTTAGCATTAGCTATTGCATATTCGGATATATCGATACCATAAATTTTACAATCAGGAAGTATTTGTTTAAATTCATGAAGTAGGTACCCTTTACCGCAACCCACATCTAAAATTTTAGCATTCGATTTAATTTGGTAATGTTCTATCATTGATTTGGCCACAGAATTCCAACGGCCGTCATATTGATAACCACCGTATCCATATTTTCGTTCACCATCCCAATATTCTTTCCCATATTGAATTGCTACTTCTGCACATTCGGATTTGTCATCTTCTGTTACTCGGGCTATATAGTCTCGGTTACTACTTTTATGTAGTTTCATTATGAAATCGACATATTCCATTGAAAATCAACCTTCCTTGTTTAAAATTATTGCGTGTCCATACCTATCAATCTGATGGATAGAAGCGCCCAACTGTTGTAGTTGGGTTATATAAGGCACTATGTAATTATCGTAGCGCAACTTGGCGTTGGTTGCATGGCCAATTGTTGTAGCGAAATGCTTTGATACTAAAACACAGTCTATTCGTTTTGGATGTAGACCTTCATATTCTGTATTGCTCAATAGATTACCAAATGGTGGTATTTCCCATATATCGTATATATTTGATAATGGTACATCTAGGAATGCTCCAAAAAATGTGGGTTCTAAGGATATTATGCCTCGACATTCTTTCGTAAGCGATTTGATTTGACTTAACGATGCTTTCATAGACACAGAGTTTTTGGAATTCTCTAATACTTTAATTTCCGATGTTTTCAAATCCATAGCAAGGTCATTCAATAACGAGATCCATTTCGAGCTTCCATGTGATAGTAGAATCAAAAACACCATCATTATTATTGATCGAGTCCAGACTTGACGGTTTTTAAGCTTTGACAAAAGTGTTGAGTGGTGTATCCAAAGTATCATTGTTGGGATACTTAAACATAGTCCTACTGCTAATGCGTAAAGAGTTCTTGAACCGGTTTGTGGGGCAAAAACAATCCTTAGCAAGTAATACAATATTGATAATGTTATTACACTAAACGTAGCTAATCTCAACCAATTTTTTATGGCCAAGTATCTATTATTCGATAGTTCGCATAGTAATTTACCATAGAAACCAGCTGAGAGGATAAGCAATGGTACAAGAGCGACAAAATGTCTCCTGGTTCCAGGTAAAGCTGATGCAGATACTGCTACTATTATTACACTTGCTATTATGTATATTCCAATGTTTCGGTCTCTGGAAGTAATTATCAATGCAGCTAATATAAATCCCAATAGTGCAATATCCCAAATTCTCAAAAAAGGTAAGTATCGTAGTTCTGTGAATTTAGCTACCGTAGTTATAGCTGGTTTAATATTGTTGATCGTTAAATTAGTAACAAATCGTGGATTTTCAAAAAAAGCTGCTCGCCAATTGTCAGCACCGTTAAATAATTCATTATTGGTAAAATACCAATCATGATTGACAAAAGTTCCATACTCACTTTCAATGTAACGCCAATTCCATGCTTGAATGAAATGAGCGTCGGCAAGGGATTTAGAATCTTTAGTAGGAACCCAATCAGTGGTCATGGATTGAGGGTTATTCCACGGATGTGCAGATTCATTTAAGGAAAACCAAAAAAGTAGACCTATACATATTAGAAGAGGTATAAAATATTTTAGCGAGTTGATCGAAGAGTTTCTAATTTCACGGAGTAATTTATCCGGATGTTGATTTTTTAATAGATTTATTAAATCCCAAACGATAAAAAATATTAATAATACTAGGTAAGAGCTTCTAAACATGTAGGATAATAGAAATAGGCAGTATGAAATAGGTAAGCCTGCTTGATTATCCTGTTGTCTTCTAAAAAATAAACCCCAAAGACTAAAACTTAGAGCTATTTTTTGTACCGGAGGTTCTGCAAATTGTAAATATGGAAACCATAAGAGAGCTATGAATATTGAAAGTCTTGTGGAAACAAAGGATTTAGCTAATATCACTATACCGGATAGTGCAAACAAACTGCTGATAATGTGTTCGGAATTTATAGATAACGGATACGGTAACCTCCGAAACAAATTCAAATATAATGTATATATAGGACTTCTATCATTTGCTACAAATTCACCAGTTTCTGAAAAAATTCTTGCGAAGAACCAATAGGACCATCCTTCACCGCTTGTTTCTTGGTGAGTAAAAAGTGCCAATGTGAACACAAATATAGCGGCACAGATTTCTAAAATCACACGTGGTTTTAAGGTTGTAATCATATATTGAGGCAATACTAATTAAGAGTAATAGCTTTTAATTAAAGTTTAGAATTATTATTCAGAACCGAATAACTTTCCTGCTTTTTCTAGGGCTGAGAAAGTGCCGGCGTCTAGCCAGTCATCCTCAATTATCTGTGTGTCACATGAATTGAGTGAGATATATTTGTTTATTAGATCAGTAACTTCTAATTCGTTTCTATTAGAAGGATACAGGTCCTCTATCATATCAAAACAATGATGATCAAATAGATATATACCGGTCACTATCATCTTACTAATCATACTGGTAGGTTTTTCTATCACTTCAATTATTTTGTCATTTTGCATTAAAGCGACTCCAAATCCTTGAAAATTTTCATTTTCTTTAAGAAAAACTCCACAACCGGATTTAGATTTTTCAAAATCTTTGATAGTTGTTGAAAAAGTACCTTTAACAAGGTTGTCACCAAGTATCACCATGAGGTTATCTTTATCAACGAATTCGCGAGCGAGGTTGATTCCATCTGAAATACCCCTTGGGCTTTCTTGGGCTCTGAAGTAAAAGTTGCATCCAAATGAACTGCCTGAACCCAGTAATTCGGCTATTGGGCCTATACTATTCGGATTACTTACAACCATAATTTCAGTGACCTGTGAATTTACCAAGGTTTCAACCGGGTACTGGATCATAGGTTTGTTACCAATCGGGATCAAATGTTTATTGATGACCTTGGTAATTGGGTGGAGTCGAGTACCAGATCCGCCTGCTAAGATCAGACCTTTAGTCAATTAATTTCCCTCAATCTCTTTTCATATTGATTCTTATAATAATTTTCAAATTTATCATTCTTTATTTTTCTCCACCATTCTCTGTTTTGTTTATACCAGTTGACAGTTTCTTCAATACCAGTGGTAAAAGATTTGCCAGGACTCCATCCAAGTTCATTATATGCTTTAAAGAAACTTGTAGAATATCTCAAATCGTGTCCTGGTCTGTCTTCAACATATTTTATCAGTGAGGTTGGTCTATCTAGGATAGTAAGGATCAAATTCACTATTGAGATATTGGTGCGCTCGTTGTTTCCTCCAATGTTATATATCGTACCGCTGTCACCATTTTCTAGAGCTGATAATATACCGCTACAATGATCCTCTACATGGATCCAGTCCCGTATATTTATTCCTTTTCCATATATGGGTAGTTCTCTATATTCTAGTGCGTTTGTTATTATCAGTGGGATAAGTTTCTCTGGGTGTTGAAAGGGACCATAGTTGTTCGAAGATCTTGTAATTACAATATCTTGATTATGTGACTTAAATGATGATAATACCATTAAGTCTGCTGATGCTTTGCTGGCAGCGTAAGGAGAAGTTGGAGAAAGTTTCAAATCTTCTGTAAATTTCTCCGATGTGTCTTTCAGACTTCCATATACTTCGTCTGTAGACACTTGAAGTAGGCGAGCACCGTATTTCCTAGATAGTTCTAGAATCACCTGGGTACCAAGTATGTTGGTTCTAGCAAAGTTTATGCTGTCAAAAATGCTTCGGTCTACGTGAGATTCAGCCGCACAATTTATAACTGCTGATGGGTTGTATGTTTTGAATAAACCTTCCATTGCTTCATAGTTGGTTATATCTATCTCTTCATATATATATTTTGACGTTGATGGTAATCCATTAAGATTTTGTGGATTAGCTGCATATGTTTTGCAATCGACGTTTATTATTTCTATGTCAGGCCTTTGAATCGCAAGATATTTTATAAGAGTACTTCCTACGAATCCGAAACCTCCTGTGATCATTATAGGGTTGATTTTATCTTGTAATTTCATTCTTTTTAAAGTGGAGCAATAATGGTTTTGACATACGGGTTGAGTATGTTATCCATTAATGCAAGCGATTTAATTTGGCTTAATGATGCCCAGACAAACAATTCGCTATTATAGTCTAGAGATAGAGCTTCTGGATCACACATCCAAATCTGGTTTTGATTAGATTTTTTCCAGAATCGGCTACCTTCTTCATTATGGGATGATGCATATACTAGTGTTGAAGGTACTTCCTGCAATATTACTTCAGTAAACGAAGGTCGATTTCCTTTATGGCTTTGCCGGAGATTGCTCCAGCTAGCTTGTACAGTGGGTGATAGCTGGAATGTATCAATGTTTCCTGGTTCTGCTTTTGCATGTAATAAGAAAAGAATTTGAGATGATTGTTCCTTGGCTATTAAAGCTAGTACACCGCCTTCTTTCTGTGTAAAAATGGGTTGATCCCAAGATTGGATTTCTCTAATTCCTGTATTTGAAGCAACTCTAGCTCCTTTTATAGAAAAGAATTCTCCGGACCTACTGTGTATATTGCCAGTTTTATTTTCCACGTACCAAGCGTCTAAATCATATATATCTATTAAATGTGAATTGAATATCTGTTTGGACCTAACGGTTTCGAGCCATTTTATTAATGGCAAAGGGTCTTGTTCTTCTTTGAAAGAACTGACTTTTAATAGTTCTCGAAACCAAATCAACTTGTTCATTGTTAGTGTTTTATTTTAATCTTGAAAAATCACTTCTCTTAGTGATTTGCAAATAATATTTTGTTCTTGTTCACTCATCGTGGGATACATTGGTAATGAGAAAATTTCTTTTGAAATTTTCTCAGTTACAGGTAAGTCACCTAACTTATATCCTAGATGATTATATGCAGGCATTAAGTGTATCGGGTGAGGGTAGTTAATTTTTAGATTGATATTTTTCTCACCCAGTTGATGAATAATTTTATCCCTCTGAGGATGTCTTACAACATACAAATGATAGCTGTGTTCGTTTCCCTCCGCTTCTAAGGGAAGTACAAGATCTAAATCAGAAAGGTTCTGGGTGTAATTAGAAGCTAGGATTTTACGCTTAGCAAGATTTTCAGGTAAAAAAGTTAACTTGTAATTTAGAATTGCTGCCTGAATACTGTCTAGACGAGAATTGTAGCCGTGGTATTCAGAAAAATATTTGTCCGTCATACCATAAGTACGAAGTTTACCAGCACGTTCAGCAAGTAGTTGATTTTCCGGAATGATTACCATTCCTCCGTCACCATAAGCACCCAAATTTTTTGTTGGATAAAAAGAGAAAGCAGATATTTCACTCAATGATCCAGAAAGTTGGTTATAGTGAGTCGCTCCAGTACTTTGTGCACAATCTTGTAGAACTCTTAAACCATACCTGTTGGCGATAGATTTAATCGAGGTTATATTGGCACATTGACCATATAAATCGACCGGTAAAATACATTTGGTATTATCATTAATTGTGGATTCAATAAGGTCAGGATTCATTAAATAGGTTTCAGGGTCAATATCTACGAATCGAGGGGTTGCTCCTGCGGTAACAATTGCTGAAATTGTAGGCACTGCTGTGTTAGCTACAGTAATTACCTCGTCACCATACCCTATGCCAAGCGTTTTTAATGCTATTAATAGCGCATCAGTACCACTATTAACACCAATCGCAAATTTGACATTCAGATATTGTGCAAAGTTTTCTTCAAATTCTTTGACACTCGGACCAAGAATAAGATCCCCTGATTTGAATACGGCATCTATTATTCTTAGCATGTCAGTCCGGTGATTATTATATTCTTTTAAGTAATCCCAGGGTTTCATGCTTTGCAGTGCTTGATAATCAATTTATTAATTATTTGGTGTCTTCAGTTAGATGCCTAATCGAATTAGATGGAAATTCTAGGGTAAATCATTGGAATCTTTGTTTTCAATATCTATTACTTCGCGAACAACGTATTGGGGTTTCCCGTTAATGTTGAGTAATATCCTGCCTAAGTATTCTCCAACAAGCCCAACTACTACCAATATCGAACTAGATAAGAATAAACTGGTTGTCATTAACATTAGATATCCAGTTGGTAGACCATAATGGCTAAATCTTTCGTATATTAACAAAACAATAATTCCTGTGCCTACAAGAAATCCAAATAAACCTATCAAGAATGCCGCTCTTAAAGGCACTATTGAAAAGTTAGTAAAGGCATTTAGCCATAAAGACAATAGTCGGAATAAGGTATAAGAACTTTTGCCTATATTTCTGTCATGATGTGGTACAACTGTACTTCCTATTTTACTTACGGACTGTAGCAATAGCCCGTCTATGTAAGGAAATGGACCTTGGTAGTTAAGTATTTGATTTACCGCAAATCTAGACATTACCTTGAAACTAGATAAATAAAGTTCATAAGGTTTTCCAAGAAGGAATGTTGCTACTAGATTATGTGTCCAACTACCAAAATTACGCCAGAGCTTATGTTTTTTGTGGTCGTATTTTGAATAAACAACATCAAAATCTCCTGATTGGATCTTTTGGAAAAGAGACAGTGCTGCTTCTGGAGGATTTTGGAAATCATCATCCATTACTAGAACATATTGGCCTTTTGTATGTGAAAGGCCTGCCATAGTTGCATTGTGCTCTCCAAAATTTCTAGCTAGCTGGACAAATTTAACTTTGCCTGGGAAATTATTTGCTAGTTGTCGACATACCTTTGCACTATTATCATCACTAGCATCGTCTACCAATATTATTTCGAGTTCTTTGTCTGATAGTACTTCAAATATTTGGTTTACAAGGGGACCGATACTATTTTCCGATCTGTAGACTGGTATAACTATACTAAATGTGATATTTGTCATGATTGCTGATTCCATTTTACTAACTCGGTTTTCTATCAAAATCAATAGGTTTTTTTAGTATTGAAAATACTGACCCACCTACTGGAAATCGTATACCGAATCGGATTAGCATGTTTTCAATTTCGATGATAATAGAAAAAAAATAATTGATTGGAGCCCAGGGTAATTTGGTTGAAGAACCTCGAGTGTATCGAGCAGCTAGTTTGTTGATAAACCGATCAATTACCATTAATGGAAATAGAATAGAATTTCTATAGTAGCAATTTATTATATTAAATCCGACTTGGTGGGTTATATTTCTAACCTCAGCAGTTGTATATCTGTGGGAAGTGTATATTCGAATATCATGTTTAGTACGGAGCCATTCAAATGCTGGGAGATTCATGATCAATATACCGGATGGTTTTAGGACTCTTGTAAATTCCTCAAGCGCTAATTGCTCATTTACTTCCTTATGGTAAATCACATCTAAATTGATTATCGCATCAACACTTGAATCTGCTATAGGTAATGAATTGATTGTGCCTTGTGTAATGCAACCAGGCACTTTTATTTTCGCATATGAAGTAGCTATGTTGTTATTATCGATCCCTATAACAGTAGCTGAAGGTAAATAGGTCTGTATTGCCCCTGTGTTTTCTCCTGTACCACAACCTGCATCTAAAATCGTAGCGTTGTGTTTGATCCTAGACTTTAGTGACAATAGAACTAAGTTTCTAAGACCTTTGAACCACCAGTGCTTATGCTCAGCATAAGCCATAATAGAATATTCTTGAGGATCCAATTTATATAAATCTTTTCAAATAGAAATAATTAAGGCAGAGTTTTACTGTCAATTAGTCAAGTTTTTGTTCCCAAGCCTAATACATATATCCCTGAAATTATCAATGCTATTCCCAATATTTGTGTTTTGCCAAAAGGCTCTGCCCATAGTAGGTGTGAAATAAGTGCTACCAAAATGTAACTTGAAGCAACACTTGGGAAAGCGACTGATAAAGGGATTTGTCGAATAGCCAGTATATAGAATATAGCAGCGATTCCATAGGCCATTAGACTGACCAAAATGTATGGTTCTAGGATAAGTGAACCTATAGTTTCAGATTTGTTTGAACCTTGTTTAAGGCCTATTTGTGCCAATGTTCCAATCAATATAGCCAACGCGAGACTAATATAATGCCACATACTTAGATATACTCCAAAATCCAACTTGATAAATTGATGTTAAATACTCTATAGGTATTGGTTATATTAGAAAAGGGTGTAAATGAAAGGCCCAACCCCAGTTGAACTTCCGACCACAATTATTAGCCCGAATAAGACTAATATAGCGACTATTGGCATGATCCACCACATCTTCATTTGCCATAGAAACCACATCAATTCGCGAGCTATTGCCAGTTTATCTGCTGTTTCTCTAAGAAATCCCATGATATATATATTAGTATATTCTCAATATTTGTCATAAGTCATTGTTTATCTATGATTCTGTTACCAAGTATGAGTGAATCAATTCCACTGTTATTGAAGGTATTTATCGCGTCACTAGGGGAATTAACTATAGGTTCGCCCCTGACATTGAAAGAAGTGTTAAGAACCATAGGAGTTCCAGTTGCTTTGTAAAAGGCATGTATAAGATCGTAGTAGAGTTGGTTACTTTTTTTGTCAACGGTTTGTATTCTAGCTGTGCCCATATGGTTTACAGCTTGTATCGTATTTTCATATCTTGTTTTTACTGGAACTACATACAGCATAAATTTCGATGGGAAAGCCGATTCAGGATTTGTAATATCAAAATATTTTTGACTTTCTTCAACTAGTACTGATGGAGCGAAAGGTCTAAATGGTTCTCGGAATTTGATTTTCTCATTTACGATATCTTTCATTTCAGAGTTCCTTGGGTCTGCCAAAATACTTCTGTTTCCTAAAGCCCTGGGTCCCCATTCAAATCGGCCTTGAAACCATCCTAATACTTTCCCTGAGATTAGCCTATCTATAGCCTGGTCTATCAAACTTGGGTCTTGATTAAATACGTTATATTTCATACCGGAATCATTGATAGCTGAATCGATTTGTTGATCTGAGTATTCTTTTCCCCAATATGCGTGTTCCATTACTATTCTGTTTTTGTTACCTAATGCGCAGTGAGAGGCTAATAAAGCTGCTCCTAAGGCTCCTCCTCCGTCACCTGCAGAAGGTTGGATGTATATTTCCTTAAAGGGAGTTTCTCGTAATATTCTTCCATTCGCTACTGAATTAAGTGCCACACCGCCAGCTAAGCAGAGGCGATCAATGCCAGTTTGCTTATGAAGTATTTTTGCTAGATTCAAAATCAATTCTTCAGTTACTGCCTGAATACTTGCTGCTAGATCAGCGTAATGTTGGTTGTATTTAAATAACTTGGTCCTATCATTTTGCTTGTTTTCATAATAATCAGGAAAGCCGGACATTTCTGTCGCAAATGGGATATTGGCGTTTCTAGGTTCACCAAACAAATTCATGAACTTTTTTGTATACGATTTTTTGGTATTCCAATGGAAAGAAAAGTAACTGGGATCTAGCCAAAATGAGCCATCTTCATGTTGAATAACGATTTTCCAGATTTCTTCGATGTATTTAGGAGATCCGTAAGGAGCCATCCCCATTACTTTGTATTCGCCTTCGTTTATTTCAAATCCAAGGAAAGCTGTAAATGCACTATATAAGAGGCCTATAGAGTGAGGAAAATGCATCTCTTGTTGGATTTGTATATCGTTTCCAATGCCAGTACCCATAGTAGTGGTAGCCCATTCGCCAACTCCGTCGAAAGTTAAAATAGCCGATTCTTCAAACGGGGAGCAAAAATATGAACTAGCTGCATGGGAAAGGTGATGTTCAGAAAAAAGGATATTTTTAGAGTCTACCCCAAGGTGTTTCGATATCAAGGCTTTGATCCATAATTTATCGAACATCCAAGTTCGCATGCTTTGAGTAAACATAGAGTATGTTTTAGGGAAGCCCTGTAGAGAGGTTCTCAGTAGCCTGTCAAATTTTATAAAAGGCTTTTCAAAAAATATTACGTAATCGAGATCTTTACCTGAGATATTGCCTTCCGCCAAGCAAAATTCGATAGCATTACTAGGGAATTCATAATCGTGTTTTTTCCTGGTAAATCTCTCCTCTTCTGCAGCAGCTATAAGTTTTCCATCTTGTAATAAAACTGCAGATGCATCATGGAAATAACATGATATTCCAAGAATATTTAACATTACTAAAATTGATTTTTCATAGATTCAAATAAGTTTTCTTGAGGTCTTCTTTTTACCCATTTGCTTTGGTTTGGATCTTTTAATCCCAATGGGTCTGAGATAAAACGAAATGGTATGGCTACGATTGGAAGCAAAACCCAATATATAATGGAAAGAAGTATAATCATTTGAATTGTACCTAAGATTTGTGCAAAAGCCATCCATTTTTGCCAAAATACTTGTTTCCAATTAATGATTTTAATAACGAATTGTTTATGTAAGTGCATTTTAAAGAGTATATGAGTATTGAAACATATTCATTCTTGGTTTGATATATGCTCAATTATTTTTGAAGCTACAATTTGGTATCCTTCTGGATTAAAATGTCCCATTAATCGGAATGGCCAAAGTGATAATGGGTCTTTGTGTGAATCAAATTCACGTTTGATATCGATAGTGGAGATTTCTAGGTCTTTGGTTATAGACAGTATTTGATCATAGTGCCTTATCAATTCTAACTGAATATCATGATTTATCCCAGGAGTATGATCTGGATTCCCATATCTAGCCCAGGTTGGTAGATATATGAAATATAATTTGCCTCCCCAGTTAGATATTTGATTTTTCCCGTCTAGTAATATATTAGAGAACAAATCTAGATTTTGGTTGTCAATATGTTTGACGTTTTGATTATTAACAGATCCTATTATATTTCGCAAAAGGTTGCGTGAATTTCTCAATTTCAATATGTCGATTAAAGTAGTATCCCATTTGTGGATGTCCTCACCAATGATATTGTCTATGTGTGTATTTGCCCAACTTGATAATGAAGTATCAATTGTATTTTGGTGTGTTATTAATTTTTGTGTATAGTCAGTATTCAGATACTTGTTGTACTGTGAATATAAGTCTGTTGTTTCTAATTGTAAATCAGATAAATCGTTACATTCGCAATAAAACCAGAGTACAATTTTTGGTTTTAATACACTCATATATTCTTTAATAATTGCAAGTTGTATTAGTGGACCTGACCCGGATGCTGCTAGGTTTAGTGTACTGGGATATTTTTGTCTGATTAAAGCGATTGCATTAGAGTTGGAATTAACACATTCTCCGTGAGTCAGCGAATCCCCAACTGCAGCAATATCGATTTTGCCCTTTGACCAAATTCCATTGGGGTTATGAAAACCATGTTCGTCACTTTGATAAATTAGATACTCTCCCATTTCATTACAGGAGACTATTGTTTTGTTGGAGATTCCTCCCAGCGGAAATATTTTTGCATTATTTAAATATGTTGAAGATTTTAAAAGCATGTATGGATTTATAGAAGGATAAGAATCGATAGCTTTTTCTCTTAGGTCGAGTATGACATCTACAGGAGTCCTTTGATCGTAGTGTTGCCCTAGCTTGGACGCAGCTTTTGACCTGAGTATTACTGATGGAGCCATAGTGTCATTTAGAAGATATTTTTCTAATACACCAGTAGCTAAAGATATTTCAACCACAAAAAATGTTAACCCTATTGCAATTATTGAAATTGATATCTTTAGTTTAAGTATCTCAGATAGTCTTAGGACAAAAACTAAAAGGGCTACAATTGATATTCCGATGAGGAGGTAGTAAGTAGAGGTTCCTCGTAAATTAGCGTATATCAAAAGGACTACGACGTATAATATTGCACCCAACAGAACAAAACTCGAGAATTTTTGTTGCATATTAAAAAGAGTTGTTCATTCTTATAATAATAAACCTTAAAAATGATTAATTTTAGGTAGTAATAACCATGCAAAATAGGCAATTGAGCTTGTTATAAACTGAAATACCATGTAAAGGTTTATCTTTATATGTTGCTGATTACTTTGACAATCCCGTCGGCTGTTATCGAATATTTTTCCATTAAACTTGATTGTGACCCGTATTGATCAGGAAACGTATCGGGTATACCAATACGTTTGAATTTCTTTGACGGGTTGAAATTTGATTCGGCAATCAGTTCTGCAACCGCGCTTCCTAAGCCACCAATCAAACTATGTTCTTCAACGGTTACTATAATAGGGATATTGGAAACCATATTAAGTATAGTTGTTGAGTCGATTGGCTTAACTGTGTGGCAATGAATAATTGATGAATCGATACCTTGTTTAATAAGTATTTCGGCTGCTTTCATTGCAATATTCAGTGTGATTCCGGTTGTAAGTATTAGTGCATCCTTTCCATCTCTATAAATAACCCCTTTCCCTATCTCAAAAGATTTGGTTTCGGTCGTTACAATAGGGTCATAGCCTTTTGCAAGCCTAACGTAGATGGGTCCAGGGTAATCAACTGTTAATGGCATAAGTCTACGCATTTCGTCGGCATCTGCAGGAGCTAAGATTGTCATATTAGGGATAGCACGTAAAATTGCAATGTCTTCGATGGCCTCATGAGTTGGCCCAAGTGGCGCATATACTAAACCTCCTCCATTGCCTATGAGTCTGACTTTGGTATTGTGAAGGCAAAGATCTAGAACTACTTGTTCAAAACATCGTCTTGTTATGAAGGTTGATATTGTATTCACATAGGGTATTTTGCCTTCGAGAGCTAAACCTGCTGCAACACCAATTAAATTTGCCTCACTAACGCCTTCCATAAAGAATCGGTTGGGCATTTCTTCCCTGAATTGGTCTAAAGTACCTACACCAAGGTCCGATCCTATAAACAAAATCCTTTCATCATCTTTTGCCAATTCATATATCATGTTCAAGCATGTTTGGCGCATTATGAACTCTCCAGTTCTCCCAACAGGAAATTAATTTCCTGGCTAGTAATCTTGTTTTTATGATGCCAATCCATATTGTTTTCTAGAAGATCGATACCTTTCCCTTTTACGGTATGACAAATAATTGCACTGGGTTTATGTTTGTTGAAAGGTATTTTAAAAAGAAGGTTTTGTAATGACGACACATCGTGTCCATTTACTTCTGCAACTTCAAATCCGAAACTTTCCCATTTTGAATATAATGGATCAAGGTCCTGTACATAAGAGGTTGGGCCGTAGGACTGATATTTGTTGTAGTCGATAATTACAGTTAAATTTGATAGGTTATGTTTACTAGCGAAAAGCGCTGCTTCCCAAATTGAACCTTCATTAGATTCACCATCACCGATTATCACATAAGTTTTATAAGATGCTTTTTCAATTAGTGCATTGAGAGCAAATCCATTCGCTATGGGTAATCCATGACCTAAACTTCCCGTAGATGCTTCAATTCCAGGTATTTTAATTTCAGGATGCCCTCCTAACATCCCTTCAGGATTGCAATATTGCCATAATTCATTTTCTGAGAAAAAACCTTTTTCCACTAACATTACATAAAGAGCCAGACATCCGTGTCCTTTACTTAATACAAATCGGTCTCTTTTGTCCCATAAAGGGTTTCCGGAGTCATATTGTAGTATGTCATCGTAGAGTACTCGCAGTATTTCTACTAATGAGAAAGCTGAACCCACGTGGGCTCTTCCAGCTGTTGCAAGAATTTGTACAATAGTTTTCCTTAGACTCCTAGACCTTTCGTCTAATAGTGTTGATCCGGGTTTATTCATTTGATTATGCATAAGGGAAATTTCGGTACTCATTTGTAACTTTTTTTAGCATCAAGTTGGCTTTGTTCAATTGATTAATTTGCACTACCCCAATATCTTTGTTACCGGTGTTAGCAAATTCTCTGATTTTTACCAGTTCAGGATCAAATTCATTGAGTATTATTGTGCACCATTTCAGTCCCCATAGGGGATAAACGATTTTAGCCAGAGACGATAGCTCGGAATAATCGTTGAATCCTTCTAGAATTCCTTTCCAAAATCTGGTTTTATGTATTGTGTTCAACGACATAGCAGGGTGTAACAGGAAATCAGATAAGATTTTGCTTGGTGTGTCCCAGCCAAAATATTCGAAGTCTAAGAATACTATTGATCCATCCTCCTTTCGCAGAGCGTTGTGGAATCCAAAATCGGAAGAGCTGAGTGTACGATGTGAGTACTGAACTTGAGTATCTAGTGACATCTGTATTTTTTTGAGATTTAATTCACACCAAGATCGAATTATTTTAAAGACCGGCTCAAAATGTTGTGACAGCCATCCTTGGAGGTTTTCATATAGAACGGTTTCTAGTGGTATTTTCTTTAACTTGTTAAGTCTTTGGTTAATAGTATCAATGATTTCTGAAGTTGAAAAACATGCTTCAGATGCATTTTTTATATTGTTTGGAACAGCGAGATGGTGTTTGGACAATCGGTTTAGTTCCATAGCAAAATTTATCGCTTCGTCAATTTCCCTGTTGGATATCTCTGATGATATTAATGGGGATCCATCAATATACTGATATATAGCTAAATTCAAGGTTTTATCTAAGCCTAAAGGTTTTGGTACACATGTAATGTTGTTTTCTGACAAAAATGTAAGGGCTTCATATTCAGTAGTTAGACGATTTTGTCTCTTTGAAATTGAAACCGGATATAATTTTAGGATATATCGAACCGACTTAGTGTCCTCTACTATATAAACCCGACTATTTTGTCCTTTTCCGATTCTTGTAGCAGAATTGATGGAATTTCCAAGTATATTAGAGATACTTAAAATTATTTCATTTTGAAGGGCAGGGTTTTTTTCAGTCAAAGATGATCTCATTAACGCCTTTCCAGTTTTGAGCGACATCTATTTCTGACATTGAATTGATTGAAATATTAGGTGAATAAAGAATCTTTTTTACACTCTTAGGGAATCTTTCGTCCAAAAAGGTTTCCTGTAAGTCATCAATGAAGTCTGTGCATTTAAGGGAAGTAATTCGGTTAATTTTCTCTCGCCGGGTTGCTTCAAAAAAAATATCTTTGAGGGTAAGCCCAATTCCTTTGGGGTTAAAAAATCCTTTAGTTTTCATCCAGTCCAAGGCTGCTGATCTTAGGTTAACAGGATTATCAGGATCCTTGGAGAATTTTGTTTTATGACTAACGATATAAGTTTTTAACCCATGGGTATTACAGTTTTTAAAAAACTCTTCAACGCCATCTGGAAGCCTGCCATGATGTATTTGGCTACCATAGATTGTAGCTTGAAAATGTTGCCATTTTCTCTCCCCATCTTTGAGGGTTCGTATTTTATTTCTTATCTCTTTTTTACTTAAAGGCTGTGTACCACTAATTAGATTCATATTGTTTGCTGTTTGTAGCATAATTTGATTGTAATCAATTAAAGTGTTGTCAAAATCTATCCCGATTACTCGGTGTTTTTTGTCCGCCACCATAGTTAAATATCAGACGGTGGAATAAAATTTAAGAATATGTTCTATCACATACTCAATCTCATCTTGTGTAAGATGTTGGTGTAATGGGAGCGATATTATATTTTGAGAGTGTTCTTCACATACAGGGAAATCGCCCATTCTGTATCCTAGGTAATCGGCGGCTTTTTGCAGATGTACTGGGATTGGATAATGGACTTTTGCCCCTATTTCTTTTTCAAGTAGGTATTTTAGAAGTTTGTTTCTTTCCCTTACTCTAATCACATAGTTATGGAAAACCTGTTTAATTTCAGGATGTCTTGTTGGGATTGTAATGTGTTCGGGTAGGGTATTAAGCTGACTATCGTAATATTTTGCGTGATTGATTCGAGAATTTGTTATTTCAACAGCTTGATCAATGAGTACGTTACCGATAGCTGCTTGAATTGAGTCAAGTCTTGAATTATGGCCAAAAAATTGAGCTTCGTCCCTGTTAATTAATCCATGATTTCTAAAAAGTTTAAGTTCTTCATAAATTTTTTCAGACTGAGTTACTATAATACCTCCATCGCCCCAAACGTTGAGATTTTTTAATGGATGTAGGCTAAAGGCTGTGGTAATCCCCCAAGAGCCTACTGGTTTTTGTTTTATAGATGCTAATATTGCCTGGGCTGCGTCTTCAACAACCATTATTTTGTTACGCTCAGCAATTGCCATAATTTCTGGCATATCTGCAGGATGACCAGTTAGATGTACTGGTAAGATTGCTTTTGTTTTTTCAGTTATTGCATTCTCAACCTGATCTACATCTATTGTATAGTTTGAATTATTGTCAACGAATACTGGTTTAGCACCTGTCATAACAATTGCTCCAACTGTAGATATGAAGGTATTAGGAGTAGTGATTACTTCATCTCCTGGACCTATCCCAAGGATTTTTAAGGATAGGATAAGAGCATCAGTGCCAGAAGCGACTCCAACGGCATATGGTATCCCTGAGAGTTCTGCAAATTGATCTTCAAAGTCAGATACCGATTTGCCAAGTGTGAAGTCAGTGTTTTTGACTGTACGACGTATTTCATCTATATAATTGTCGATCTCATCAAATTGACGTCTTAAATAGGAATAAGGTACTTTCACTGATTTTTCCTGGGATAGTTATAAAAAGTCCGAATATGATCAGAAACAAATTTGAGCTTTGGCGAATCGATTCCATGGTATATCGGCAGACTTAGTATCATTTTTGATTGTTTTTCTGCAACTGGGAAATCTCCAAGTTTGTATTTGAGATAATTAGCAGCTTTTTGAAGATGTATTGGGATAGGATAATGAATAGCGGTGGATATACCATTTGTTTTTAGATATTGTTTTAAATCGTCTCTGTCTTGAGCCTGAATTACGAATGTGTGATATGTGGATTTTCCATTGATTGAATCTTTAGGGATGGAAATTTCGTTAATGTCTCCTAGTTCTTTTTGATAGAAATGGGCATTCGATATTCGTTGTTTGATCCATTGTTCTAAGTAACTAAGTTTTACTAATAATAAGGCTGCTTGTATCGTATCGAGTCTCGAATTACTGCTCCAAATCTTAGCATTATCTCGTTTTTCCAGCCCCATATTTCTTAATAGTCGAATCTTGTTATATATCTTTTCATCATTGGTGGTTACAACACCACCATCACCGCAGGCATTGAGGGTTTTAAGTGGATGAAGGCTGAAGCATCCGACTGACCCGAATGAGCCAACCATTTGTCCGTTGTATTCTGAACAAACAGCCTGCGCTGAATCTTCGATAATAGCTAGACCGTACGACTTAGCTATTTTAATAATTGCTGACATATCTGCTGGATGGCCAGTCATGTGTACAGGAATGATTGCACGGGTTTTTGATGTTATAGCTCTTTCTATTTGCTCAGTGTTTATATTTAAATCTTGTTGAACATCTACAAAAACCGGAGCTGCCCCAACCACAGAAATACAGCTTGCTGTTGCTACAAAAGAGTTGGGTACCGTTATCACTTCTGCTCCAGGCCCTATTCCAAGTGCTTGAAGTGATAATATTAACGCATCGGTACCTGAGTTGACGCCGACAGCAAAGTTTACGCCGCACAGGTCAGCAAATTGTTTTTCAAACTGATTGACCTCATCCCCTAATACAAATTTGCCATGGTTTAACACTTTTTCAACGGCTTGCATCAACTCCTCTTTTATCAAGCTATGCTGGGATGCAAGATTAGTGAATGGGACTTCGATTTTTTGTGTCATTTAAGATTGAGATTTTGCATTACCCGGATATTGTAATATCCTGGGTTCTTCATCGGATCAGGGATTCGTCCTTTTGAGTAGGCTTGGATCATTGCTGTAATCGCTTGCTGTATAGTATATGTCGCCTTGAATCCCAATGAGTTTTCAATAAATTTTGAAGAGATATGGTAAGAACGTTGGTCATCTGTAGGTACGGTTTCTACAATTATCCTATCATCTAGATGCGATTTTACTAATTGTGCTATTTCGTTGACCGTGTGATTTTGATGTCCCACGTTGAATATTTTTCCGTCAATTTCTTTATCTGTCCAATTTAATGATTTAACGTAAAGATTGGTCATGTCCTCAATATTTAAATTGGGCCGCATTTGGGAGCCACCAAATACTTGTATTTTCTTGTTATTGATAGCGTGATTAGTGAGT
>CEVA01149148.1_pt1 | contig 29164 bp, 26 predicted proteins | sample 361521 | NCBI WGS metagenome assembly CEVA01 (sample SAMEA2622823, study PRJEB7988) | marine metagenome | isolation source: saline water (ENVO:00002010), including | reverse complement strand
GGGGCGGGCGCAATCGGGCTCCTACACGTGATGGTCGCCCGTGCACTCGGTGCGGAACGAGTGATCGTCGCCGGCAAACGAGAGAATCGTCTGAAGCTGGCCTGGGCTGTCGGAGCCGATGCCGTCATCGACGCCGAGACCGAAGACACTTTCGAGCGCGTCAAAGCTCTGACCAACGGTTTGGGTGCTGACGTCGTGATCGAATGCACGGGGCAACTCGCCGTGTGGGAAGAGACACCCGACCTCGTCCGACCCGGCGGTACGGCCATCCTGTTCGGGGGGCTCCCCCACGGGACACGGGCGACGTTCGACACCGCGCGCTTGCACTACGATCAGATCACCCTCAAAGGCGTCTTCCACTATACCCGAAGCGCCGTCAGAAAAGCCTACAAACTCCTCGGCGACAAGAAGATCACCGTTAGCGGTTTAATCTCGGGTACCTACTCCCTCCGCGACCTGAAACACGTGTTCGATGACCTGTTGCAAAAGGGAAGCGGCATTAAGTTCGCCATCCTCCCAAGCGACTCCGAACCCGAAAGCGGAAAGGCGGTTCAGGCCTGACCGTCTTCGACCTGCCGTGATCCCAACCGAAATGCGCGTCGCCCGGATCCACGATCTGGGCGACGTTCGTGTAGAAGCCCAGCCTTTACCCGAACTGAAACCGGGAGACGCCCTCGTACGAATGGCGGTGTGCGGCATCTGCACGAGCGACACGCTCCCCTGGTATGTCCGTCGTAAAACCCCGGCAGTTCTCGGACACGAGCCCACCGGCACCATCGTCAAAACCGACTCCGATCTTTTCTCCGTGGGCGACCGATTATTCATCCACCACCACGCCCCGTGTATGACGTGCCGCCACTGCCAACGCTCGGAGTACTCGTTATGCACAACGTGGCGCGCCTCGGCCATCGACCCCGGCGGACTGGCCGAATTCGTCCGTGTCCCTGCCCACAATCTCCAACACGACTGCTTTCGCTTGCCGGACGAAATGTCGTTCGAGGATGGGGCCCTCATCGAGCCCGTCGCCTGTGCCGTCCAGGCGCTCAAACGAAGATCGAGGATGCAGGCCGGCGATCGCGTCCTCATCCTCGGCGCCGGAATGATGGGACAGATCCTGATCCGCGTTGCCCGACACTACGGCGCCTCGACCTTGATCGCCGCCGATCGTGAACCCTACCGACTGCGTAAAGCTTCCAAGGCAGGCGCCAACGTCGCTGTCGACGTCTCGAGCACAGATCTGGCTGCCGCCGTCCGAAACGCCACGGAGGGGGACGGCGCCGATCTGGTCGTCGTCTGCCCGGGATCCATCGCCGCGATGACCTCCGGCCTCGAATGTGTAGCGCCCGGCGGGACTGTCTGTCTCTTTACGCCGGCGGAAGCGCACGAGGCCCTGCCCGTCAGTCCCCACGACCTCTGGTTCAACCACGTTACACTGACCACAAGCTATTCCTGCGGTCCACCCGATACGCGCGAGGCTGCCGATCTGATCGGCAAGGGAGCGGTAACCGCCGATCAGATCGTTACCCATCGCTTCTCCCTGGATCAAGCCGGAGAAGGTTTCGACACCGTGTCCGAGGCAGGGGAAAGCATCAAGACCCTGATCATCATTGATCCCGACCAGGCTCGTACCGTATGAGTGCTCTCGCGGCGCCTGATCGGTCCTACCTGATCTGTACGGTGCAGAGATCGGGAAGTCAGTTCTTCTGTGAGCTTCTGCGTGGCACCGGGCTCGCTGGGGCGCCACCAGGACACGACCTCTGAAAAGCCTGTTGGGAGACGATGAATGGACTCCGGAGCAGTTTGCGACGAATGTGGGCCACTGGCAGGAATGGGATCTCCAGATCGAGGATGCTCTGGAACGCGTGGGAACTCTTCCTCGAGCGCTCCCGTGCGTCGCACCGACTCCACGACGCGGGCGATATCGAAGTTCTACAAACGGTTTTCCAAGAACTGCAGTACGTCTGGCTCCGACGCTTGGACAAGCTTCGTCAGGCAATTTCCTTGTGGAGGGCAACGACGGGCGGGGATCAGTTCAGGTATCCTGTCGATGGCTCACCCGTGAACGTGCCTGAGTTCGCCTTCGATCGAATCGATCAATTCGTTCGTCTCGTAACCGAACAGGAAAAAAGCTTGAAAAACTGGTTCGATCGGCAGGGCATCGTGTCGATGCAGGTCGCCTACGAAGATCTGCTTGGAAACCGAACCGAGGTCGTTCTGGACGTGCTGCGATTCCTGGGGGTGGGAGATGTCGAGAAAGTGGACATTCCCCAGCCAGAGGAGATCCGCCAGACCGACACTCACACCGAACGCTACATCTCGCTTTATCGGCAAGAGTTCGAGAGAAGAGACTCCATCGAGATACGAGGTCAGGGGGCTTAGGACATGTCGCAAAAAGACAAGGTAGAACTCTATTCGATCGGGACCGAACTGCTTCTCGGTCAGATCCAGGACACGAACGCTTATTGGATGGCTCAGCAGGTCGCGCGGCTGGGAGCGCATACCCGAAGGGTTGCCATCCTCGACGACGATGTCGACGACTTGGACATTGTCTTTCGTGACGCGGTCGAACGAGACACGCGCATCCTGATCACAACCGGTGGTCTAGGCCCCACGCCTGACGACCTGACGGTCGAGGTCATCGCTCGCCTCAAGGGCGTTGACGTCGTCGTAAACGAGGAGCTGGTCGAGCACTTTATGCAGACCCGCGACATCACACGTCGCGAAGACGTCAGGCCTGGTCTCATCAAGATGGCCACATCCCCGGAAGGTTCGATCGTCCACCCTAACCCTGCCGGAGTCGCCCCCTGTGTTGAAACCCAGGTCGAGAAAACGACGATCTACAACTTGCCCGGGCCGCCACGGGAGGTCCAGGCCCTGTTCGTTCAATGCCTGGAAGGCCCAATCGCCGACATCGCCTCCGGAGACCGCATCTCCCTCAGAGTGGCCGTAAACCTCCCCGAATCAGAGCTCGGCCCCATCCTTCACGAGGTGATGGAAAAGCATCCCAACACGTATCTCAAAGCCTACGTCTCCCTGCGCGAGAGGATCGAGGAGGGACAGAGGCTACCGGTCGACATCGTGGCCCACGACGTCGACGACGCCACAGCCAGAACACTGCTCGACAATGCTCTCGAGACGTTCACGAATCTTGTTCAGCAGAAGGACCGAACCGTAGAACGTCTTCCCGAATGACCGCGAACGAACCGTCTTCCACCGGAGGCATCAATGCCCTTTGTCAACGTCCGTATGCTCGAAGGTCGAACCCACGAACAGAAGAAGAAGCTCGTCAAAGCCATCACCGACGCGATGGTCGAAATCTGTGACGCGAAGCCCGACGGTACGATGGTGGTCATCGACGACATCGCCAGAGATCACTGGGGCCGAGGTGGTGAACTGATTTCCGAACGGTCCTAAGGGGCCCAGGGAACGAAGAGTGATGATTTTCTTCCGGAACCCATCGTCCGGTCGGCTTGACACCCCTGAGCCCCGCGTCTATATTGCGCCCCGCAAGTCCATATCAAACAAGCATATATGGCAGAAATACCACCCTATCAGATCGCTCGAGAAAGGAGCCGGACAATGTTCACCCGCGTACGACTCGGAATGGGGCTGGTCGCTGTCCTCCTCGCAGGTATTCTGGTCGGTGGCGCCCAGGCCCAGGTGAAAGTCCGAAGCCACAAGGTGGCGATGTCTTCGGCCAAGAACTACATCCAGCAACGTGTCCTCGACAAAGCGGTAGAGATGCTCGAACGGGCCATCGAGCTCAAACCCGAACATCCCGAAGCCCACTTTATGCTCGGGGCCGTCTACGCCGAGCGCGAGATGGTGGACAAGATGAACGAGCACTTCGAGCAGGCCCTTGCCCTGAAGAAGGGGGATAAATACTTCGAGAAAGGGGTCAAGACGTCCGGCGCGAGTGAGTTTATGAGAGGGGGCATCAAGTATTCCCGCAATGCCCTGTGGCGTCAGAAGTTCAACTCCGGTGTCCGGGCACTCAACGGTGGGAAACTGAACGACGCGATCGCCAACTTTGTGACTGCATCCGAGGTCGACCCGCTCAATCCGGGCTCCTACAGCGCCATCGGCAAGGTCTACGTCAATATGGGCCGCGACAGTCTCGACACGGCCATCAGCTGGTATAACAAAGCTCTGGCCATCGACAGTACGCTCGTCGAAGCCTATGCCGATATGGGAATTGGCCAGATGAACTCGGGCCGTCTCGCCGATGCCGAAGTCAACCTGCAGAAAGCCCACGATCTCCAACCTGAAAACGTCAGCATTTGTCGTGCGCTTTCGAATGCGCAGTGGGGCCAGGGAAAGAAGGAAGCCGCGACGGCCACCGCCAAGAAGGCCCTCGAGATCGCTCCGGACGACCCGAAAGTCCTCTCGCTCGTCGGTGGGCTGTTCACCGATATGCGAGAGTTCGCCAAGGCCGTCACCACACTCGAGAAGGCGCTGGAAAAGGATCCCGAGAACGCCGACATCAAATTCAACCTGGCGAACGCCTATCTCGGCACGGGCGACCTTGACCTCGCTACGGGTCTCTTCATCAAGTCGGTCGAAAACGATCCCAACGATCACCAGGCCTTGTATCAGCTCGGGACGATCTACGTTCAGACCGGCAACTACGATGGGGCCATCGAAGCCTTGGAGAAAGTGACCAGTCTCAAACCAGAGTGGGCCAAGGGATGGGAAACCCTCTCCTCGTGCTACGCATTCAAGGCGAACTCAACTGAAGGTGATGTGTCGAAAGAAGCTTACAAGAAGTCCGAGGAAGCATTGAACGTGTTCAACGCTCTCACGGGAAGCGGAGAATAACCTAGGAGAGAGGAACAGCGTGTATCTCACTGGTGAAAAAGTCGCCGTCCTTGGCGCAGCCGGCGCCATCGGTTCGAACCTTGCACAGACCCTGCTAGCGTCGGGAACAGCCAGCAACGTCTGTATGTATGACCCGTTCGAACCGGGTCTCGAAGGTGCAGCGGAAGAGGTCTTCCATTGCGGCTTTCCCGGCGCCGATGTGACTTGGACAACCGATCTTGCGAGCGCACTCAGCGGTGCGTCCTACATCATTACCTCGGGTGGGGCTCCGCGCAAAGAGGGGATGACACGTGAAGATCTCCTCAGGGACAACGCCCAGATCGCCAAGGAGCTAGGGATCGCGATCAAGGCGAACTGCCCCGACGCGAAGTTCGTCATCGTCATCTTCAATCCGGCCGACATCACCGGATTGACGACGCTCGTCCACTCCGGACTCGCACCATCTCGCGTGGGCACGCTGGCCGCACTCGACAGCACCCGGCTTCAGTCCGCGCTGGCCAAGCACTTCGGCATTCTTCAGTCCAATGTCATTGGATGCCGAACCTACGGCGGCCACGGCGAGCAGATGGCTGTGTTCCAGGGAGGCATCCAGATCGACGGCATCGGTCTTGACGCCATCCTCGGAGGCAAAGAAGTCAACGGAACGTCGATGTCCGCCGACGAATGGAAAGAGATTCAGGAACGGGTGACGCAAGGCGGTGCTGCCATCATCAAACTGCGCGGTCGCTCATCCTTCCAGTCGCCCGCTCAACAGAGTGTGTTTATGCTGCGGGGTATCCTGGGCGAAGCCTACGGCTGGCCCACCGGATGCTACGTTGAAAACGATGATTTCTCGAAGATTATGATGGCGATGCCAGCGAAGCTCTCTGCAGCAGGCGCGGAATGGCAGATGCCGGAGGGGTCCGACGAAGACCTGGCCGCGCTCAAGAACTCTTACAGCCACCTTGTTGAACTTCGTGACGAAGTCATCGAAGCTGGGATCCTTCCTCCCCTCGACGCCTGGAAGGAAGCGAACCCGAACCTGTAAGTATAGGGACAGGTAAATCTGTCAGGGAGCGGCGTGCAACCCACGGTTGCCCCGCTCCCGTTTTACGTTGTCGCAGACTTCGGTCAGGAGCGAAGGTAAGCCAGAATGCCTCGATACGATCTGCTCATCAAGCAAGCGACGCTGATCGACCCTGCCGGTGGTCAGGTCGACGTCGTTCGTGACATTGGCATCACGGACGACCGCATCGAAACCGTCGGAGAAGAGATCTTCGAAGAAGAAGCCGCCACCGTCATCGACGCGAGCGAAGTCTACGTATCGCCCGGATGGATCGACCTCCACGTGCACGTCTGGGACGGCGTCGCTGATCTCGCCATCCCCGGCGACCCCAACTGCCTAGGTAAGGGAGTCACCACAGCCTACGACGCCGGCTCGGCGGGCGCCGACACGTATCCCGGGTTCCAGAAATACGTCATCGACGTGAGCGCGACGCGGTTCAAAGCTTTCCTCCACATCTCCTCCCAAGGTCAGCTCACGAAGGGAATCGGCGAACTCGAGGACCTCCGATACGCCGACGTCGACCGTGCGATCAGAATGTGTGAGGAATACCGCGAGGACATCGTCGGCATCAAAATCCGAATGAGCAGGAACATCGTCGGAGAAAACGGTAGAGAGGGACTCAAGCGAGCTCGGGAAGTCTGCGAAACCACAGGGCTTCCGCTGATGCTTCACCCGAACGCCAGCCCGATGTCGCTCGCTGAAATGCTCAACGAAATGCGATCCGGTGACGTGATGACCCACTGCTTCCATAAGAGCGACACCGGGGTGATCGATACCGATGGAAAGGTCCGGCCCGAAGCCGTCAAGGCTACACAGGAAGACGGGATCCTTTTCGACGTCGGACACGGTGCCGGCAGCTTTGCCTTCGAGGTCGCAGAGGCCGCGATGTCCCAGAGCCTGCTACCCGGTACCATCTCCAGCGACCTCCACAAGTACAACGTCGAGGGTCCCGTCTACTCACTCGCACTGACGATGAGCAAATTCCTCCATCTCGGTCTATCGCTCGAGAACGTGATCGAAAAGGTCACCGCGGCCCCGGCGCAGGCGATGGGCGTTCTCGGGGAAATCGGGACAATCCGTGAAGGAGGCTGTGCAGACCTGACCCTGTTCAAGGTAAAGGAAGAGGAAGTCGAACTGAGGGATGCAATCGGCGGTATCCGAACGGGCGATCGCACGATCGAACACGTTTCGACCGTTCGTGGGGGGCGTCTCTATGCACCAGGCGTGTTCGACTGAGTACCGGGGAGCAATCCCGCGCCCGTCTCGCAACCTTTGACCAGATATCCACCGCAGGAGATGCTTGACATCATCTTCTCCGGTTTATCAGCGAGATAGGCATCGACGGCGGCTGTTGCTCCGGCGCAACTGATCCCGCCATAATCATCACACAGGATGATGCCGCCTTCGGTCATCCGAGGATAAAAGAATGACAGGCTTTCTCTCGTCGGTTGGGCGAGGTCGACGTCGATGTGGACGAACGAGAAACTTCGGTCGGAAACCTCACTGAATCGATCCGGAATCCAGCCCTTGTAATATTCAACAGTAGGGAAATCGTGTAGGGCCTCCCGGACCGCCTCGACCGAAACCGCGAGGTCACCGCTCCGCCAATGCAAGCCATCGACCACATCAGGTTCGGACAGGCCTTCGAAGGAGTCGAACACGTGGTGGGTTCTTGGCAGGGTCGAGCGTTCATTCGCCGCACATATCAGATACGAACTCGCACCACGGAACACGCCACACTCCGCAGTGTCGCCTGGGATAGCGTGCGTCTGGCGAAGCAGTTGATGGAGAAACCATCTACGCTCAGTGTTGAGCCAGCCCTGTTCTCCGAAACGTATCAGGTAAGCGTTGAACGCGTCGTCGTGCCACCAGTCCATTTCGGGTAGCTTGAAGCGATAGCCGGGAACAAGCATCTTGCCCAGATACATCATCAGGTAAAACCTGAGAAATCGACGATGTCGCGCTTCGAGTAGCTTCGGAAGGCCCCGGATCAAACGAGACATAGCAACTCCAGGCTGCTGATAGGACGCAATCAAGTCCACTGACTATAGGCTTTTCCACACAAAGGGGGAAAACAACCCCGGAAGGAGATTCAATGCCCTACTCACCCATTGGTCTAAGCAAATGGGACCTCGACACACCTGCCTTGCTGATCGACCTGGACAAGCTGGACCGGAACATCGCGGAGATGGCCGCACGATGCAAAACAAACGGCGTGGATTGGCGCCCGCACACCAAAGGTCACAAGAATCCGGCCATCGCCCATCTTTGCGTGGAGGCGGGCGCCATCGGGGTCACTTGCGCCAAACTCTCCGAAGCCGAGGTGATGGCCGCAGCAGGCATCGACGACATCCTGGTCGCAAATGAGATCGTTGGCGAACAGAAGGTGCGTCGACTGGCGGGTGTTCAGCGTCGGTCGAGTGTGATGTGCGCTGTCGACGACCCGTTTCATATCCATCAGATCGGAAAGGCGGCAGTGGAGGCTGGGGTGTCCGTGCGGGTTCTCGTAGACGTCAACACAGGAATGAACAGATGCGGCGTCCTTCCCGGTGCGCCCGCGGCCGACCTCGCCGAACTCGCGGAGTCGACGGACGGTGTCACGTTCGCGGGCATTATGGGCTACGAAGGCCACGCGATGAAGATGCCTGACGACGAAAAGCAGGCTGAAGTCGAGCGGGGTGCGGGGCTGCTGCGGGAAACCATTGAAGACATCCAGTCTCGGGGCATCAAGGTCGGAATTGTCAGCGCGGGGGGGACTGGCACTTTGTCGTTTACCCCCCAACAGGAGGGTGTTACGGAGATCCAGGCCGGCGGTGGTGTGCTGATGGACACAGTCTATCGAGATGTCCTGAATGTACCCGACCTGGAGTGCGCACTCGCCCTGATTGTCACCGTGATCAGCCACGCGACTCCTGAGCGTGCAATCATCGACGCGGGGAGGAAGACGATGCACCCGGCAGTCGAGTTCATCGACCAGAAAGACATCGAAATGGGCGGATTGTCCGCCGAACACGGTAACCTTCTCGTCGGCCCCACTGCGGATCTGAAGGTCGGACAGAAGCTCGAACTGACCTCGGGCTACGGCGACGACACCATCTTTTTGCACAACCAGGTCTACGGCATCAGAAACGACCGGGTCGAGGTCGTTTGGGACATCCTAGGGCGCGGCAAGCTTCATTGATCGGCATCATTTTCCGAATCGTGGCCCTTTCCGAACTGTATTTATTTTCTTAACCCATTTATTATAAATGGTTAATAAACAAAAACAGAACGTGGCATCAGGCTTGCTCCCTACCCCGTCGACAGCGGATTCAGAAGGTCGCCGACTCTGGGTCGGTTTCGACTTGGACTCAAGAGTCGACCGAATCCGCCGATCAGGAGAACAAGGGACGAGCCGTGAATTACCTTTTCTTCACATTTCTGTTTCTGGCCGCCAGTATCCTGGGTACGCTGTGCCTGCTGGTCATCGAATACCAGAACAGCAGGACGCGCCGACTCAACCAGATCTGGTCGGCCCGGCTCGGTGCGCTTTCGGCGCAGCCCCGTCCCACGGATGGCCCCGCGCACGAGCACCACGCAGCCTGAGCTGACTCATCCCCTGGAGTAACTCGATTGAATTGCCTCGTCACCGGTGGTGCAGGATTCATTGGGCACAACCTCGTCCGCAAGCTGCTCCAGTGCGGACACGCCGTCCGCGTCTTGGACAATTTCGCTACCGTTAAACGTTCGAACCTCGATCCCTACATTGATGACATCGACCTCGTCGATGCCGATCTTCGAGACGGAGAAGCGGTCGAAGAAGCAGCCCGAGGCATCGAGGTAATCTACCACCAGGGGGCGCTCGGCTCAGTTCCCAGGTCCATCAAAGATCCCCTGACGACTAATCAGGTGAACGTCAACGGGACGCTCCACGTACTCGAGGCCGCTCGTCTAAACAACGTCCGCCGCGTCGTCTTCGCCTCTTCGTCATCCGTCTACGGCCGGAATCCCGCCCTCCCCAAACACGAGAGTCTCGACCCGTCCCCGGCTTCACCCTACGCCGTCAGCAAGCTCGCAGGCGAGCAGTACTGCCAGGTCTACTCTCGGGCTTATGGTCTCGAAACCGTGGCCCTTCGCTACTTCAACGTGTTCGGCCCGGGTCAGGACCCCAATTCTCCCTACGCAGCAGTGATGCCCCTGTTCGCCGCCGGTTTCCTCACCGGAACACCAATTACAGTAAACGGCGATGGCGAGCAGTCCCGCGATTTCACCTACATCGACAACGTGGTCGACGCCAATCTCCGGGCGGCCACTGCAGATGACGCCTCAGGCAGTGCGTTCAACGTCGCGTGCGGTCAGCGGACAACCCTAAACGAAGTGCTCGACCATCTCCGTAGAATGACCGAAGTCGACACCGAGATCGTCTATGGTCCCGACCGCCCAGGCGACGTCAGGCACTCCCTGGCCGACATTGACCGGGCCCAGTCCGTCTTAAGCTATCGCCCCACGGTGCCGCTTGTGGCCGGCCTTCGTTCCACGGTCGATTACTACCGGTCCGTCGTTGAAAACGCCTCCAGCTGAATAACCTTCACAGCAGGCCTTAGCCCTCCTGATTCGCCAGACCAGCGGGGTTGACACCGTTCCGGTATTCGCCCACTATCAATCGATATGGCGACCCAAGCATCAGACCGGAAAACTCTCCTGATCGGACTCGATTGCGTCCCCCCCGACCTCCTGTTCGACCGATTTCGCGATGACCTGCCCGTCATTTCGGCCCTCGTCGATCTTGGGCTGTCCGCACCCCTCACCAGCACGATTCCGCCTATTACCGTCCCCGCCTGGATGTGTATGATGACCGGCAAGGACCCGGGCACGCTCGGGATCTATGGCCTGAGAAACCGTCGCAACCCCGACTATGACCCGATGGCCATCGCAACCTCGCGGGATGTTCGTGAGCGCAAAGTATGGGACTTCGTCGGAGAATCGGGCGGTCGCGTGATCCTGGTCGGCGTTCCGCAAACCTACCCCCCTGCGCCGGTCAACGGCGTGCTCGTCTCATCTTTCCTCGCACCCGGGACCGAGTCTACCTTCACACATCCTCCAGACCTCAAGACCGAGATTCAACGCATCGCGCCAGGTTACATGTTGGACGTCCCCAACTTCCGGTCCGAAGACCGTCGACGCATCCTGGAAGACATTCACCGGATGACAGCGAAGCGATTCCGTCTGTTTCGACACTTCTTGTCAACCCGGGATTGGCAGTTCGCGATGATGGTCGAAATGGGAACGGATCGAATCCATCACGCGTTTTGGCGCTACCTCGACGAAACTCATCGAGATTATCAACCAAATTCACCTTACACCGATGCTATTGTCGACTACTACCGGGCAATCGACCGCGAGATCGGCCTGACACTCGAAAGCGTCGACGCGAAAACAACCGTGGCCCTCGTATCGGACCACGGAGCTAAGCGAATCGACGGGGGGTTCTGCGTCAACGAGTGGCTGATAGAGCGGGGCGACCTCGTCTTGAAGAAGACGCCCGCAGGAGTTTCGGACCTCGACCTTCGGACTGTCGACTGGTCCCAGACCCGTGCGTGGGGAGAAGGAGGCTACTACGCACGAATTTTCCTGAATGTGGAAGGTCGTGAGCCTTCCGGGATCGTGGGGAAGAACGACTACGAGCGAACACGGGATGAAATCGCCGATGCGATCGAGTCCGTTCCGGGCCCCGACGGCAGGCAGTTGAAGACCGTCGCCCATCGTCCCGATCGCATCTACCGGAACCTTCTCGGCCATCCCCCGGATCTCATCGTCCATCTCGACGACCTGTATCTCCGGTCGATCGGCTCGGTCGGGCACGAACGCCTTTTCATAGAGGGGAATGATGCCGGCCCCGACGACGCGAACCACGCCCAGGAAGGCATCTTCGTACTGGCGGGACCTGGAATCGAACCCGCTCATCACGATGGAATAAACATTCTGGATGTGGCTCCGACCCTGCTTCACAGGATGGGACTGGAGAGTCCGGGCGACCTACAGGGGACCGACATCCTGGCCGGTGCATCGGGTGCCGGAGACTCAACCCTCACGAAGCCTGCGGTGGAGAACGCGGAAGTCTACTCCGATGAGGAACAGAAGGCCGTTGAAGACCGACTCAGATCTCTGGGATATCTGTAGCCCTATCGGAGGAACGCATGCCCAACGAAATTCACGACACCGCCAACCTTGGTCCCGGCACGACCATCGGGCACTACTCCGTCGTCGCCTCGAACGTAGAGATCGGGAAAGACTGCTACATCGGCCACCACGTGGTCATCCACCCCGACACTGTCATCGGTGATCGGTGCGTCATCGACGATCGGTCCGTGGTAGGCAAGCTTCCTCTCCGGTCAGCTGCGATGGCCATCGAGCCGGGAACGGACCTGCCCCCCCTGGCCATTGGCGACGGTGCAATTCTGGGCACGAGCGCCATTGTGTTCCGTGGATCATCTATCGGAAGCGAGAGTCTGATCGCCGATCTGGCGTCTGTCAGAGAACAGACACACATAGGCGATAACACCATTATCGGAAGGGGAACGGCGATCGAGAACCACGTTTCCATCGGCCATCGGTGCAAGGTCGAAGCAGGGTGCTTCATCTGCGCGTTCAGTACGATCGGGGACGACTGCTTTGTGGCCCCCGAGGTGACCTTCACGAACGACAGTTTCCTTGGCAGAACGGAGGGGCGCAAGCGAGCGTTTGAAGGCCCCACCCTTGGCCGCGGCGCACGGATAGGGGCGAACGCAACCATCCTTCCAGGTCGTCATCTCGACCAAGATGCACTCGCCGCGGCAGGCGCAGTCGTCACGCGTGACGTCGCGGCTCGAGTCGTCGTGGTCGGGGTCCCGGCGCGCGAGAAGGGAAACGTTCCGTCGGAACAATGGGTGGATAACGGCTGACTGATGTGTGGAATCCTCGGTATCATCGACTTCGAAGGCCGCTCCATCGACCCGGCCTTACTCACCTCGATGACGGACTCGTTGACGCACCGCGGGCCGGATGGTGCGGGTTATGTCTACGTCAACACCGTGACCAGCCAGAGCACGTTCTGGAAAACGAACCCGCGGGGGCCAGAAGTGGTCTCGTCCGCGAACGTTGCCTTCGGGCACCGCCGGCTGAGTATCCTCGATCTCGAGGACGGCACTCAGCCGATGTCCAACGAAGACGAAACCCTCTGGCTGACTTACAATGGCGAAATCTACAACGCCGCCGAACTGCGGGCCGACCTAACGGCACGGGGCCACGGATTCAGCACCGACCACTCCGACACCGAGGTGATCCTTCACGCCTACGAAGAGTGGGGTGAAGCCCACGTCGAGAAGCTACGTGGGATGTTCGCATACGGCCTGATCGACACGCGAAAAGGCCGTCTCTTCCTGGCCAGAGACCGAGTCGGACAGAAACCCCTCTACTACGCCACTACGTCGTCGGGCCTGATATTCGCGTCTGAATTAAAAGCCCTCTTACTACACCCCGCCATCAATCCTGTGGTCGACCCTACGGCCATCGCCGACTACTTCCAGTTCGGCCACATCCCGTCGCCCAAGACCATCTTCCGGGGCATCCACAAGATGCGTCCCGCCCATTTCTTCAGCCTCGATATGACGAAACCGGGGGCGATCGACCCCGACAGGGAAACACGCTACTGGCGACTTTCATTTAGCCCCGACCCGGCCGTGAAACACGACGAGTGGGTTGAACGGCTGGAGTCCGATCTCACCGAGGCGGTCCGCATCCGGATGGTCAGCGACGTGCCCCTCGGGGCGTTCCTCAGCGGGGGTCTCGATTCAGCGGCCGTGGTCGCCCTGATGAGCGAAGCGTCGCCCAGGGCCGTTCGCACGTTTACGATCGGCTTCGATGAAGAACAATTCGACGAATCGTCCCACGCCCGCTCCGTCGCCGAGCGTTTCGCCTCGGAACACGTCGAAACTCGCGTGAAGCCAGATGCTCTTTCGGTTGTTTCGCAGCTCGCCAGGCAGTTCGACGAACCCTTTGCCGATTTCTCAGCGGTTCCCACACACTATGTCTGCGAGGCCTCCCGGCAACACTTAACCGTCGCTCTATCCGGCGACGGCGGCGACGAGGCGTTATCGGGATACGCTCGATATCGGAAGTTCCAAACCATCGGCAGCTTCGTCGACTGGGTGCCCACACCCCTTCGACGTGCGCTATTCGGAGCGCTCCTGTCCGTCATCCCTTCGACCGTTCGCGGAAACCGCTTCGCGGACTTCGCCTCCGCTGACGGGGGCGAACGATACGCCAGGCTCGTGTCGATGGGATCCTGGAAAGAGTTGGCATCGGAGGACCTCCTGGCCGAGGTCGGGGACTACGATCCGAAGGACCGAATTCGCCGCCTGTGGGATGGGGCCGCACACAACGACCCTATCGCCCGGATGCAGTCGGTAGATATCCAGAGTTACATGCCCGAAGACACCCTGACCAAGGTCGACCGTGCGAGTATGCTAAATTCGGTCGAGGTCAGGTCGCCGTTCCTGGACCACTTCCTACTCGAGACGATTGCCCGCATTCCGAGCATCGCCCACATCGACGAAGTTGGCGGCAAGGCCCTGCTCAGAGCCCTCTTACGACCTCGCCTCGACCGGGGCGCGCTCCTGCGCCCCAAGCGGGGGTTTACCCTCCCTCTCGAACTGTGGTTTCGAAATGAGCTGTATGACGATCTCGACAGGCTGATATCTGCCCCCGGATCCTTCCTGTCGAACGTTAGCTCGATTCGATATGCCAGAGCCTCTCTCCAGGCTCACCGAAAGGGCCTCAAAAACCTGTCTGGACCCCTGTGGCAACTCTACTTCCTCGAACATTGGGCCCGGGTCTACGGTTGAGGGAAATTCCTTCCCACGGAAAAACCCTTCCTGAATTCTTCAATTCTTATATAAGACATATATAAACAATATTTTACACTCTATCATCGTCTCCCGGTGACCTGAGGAACGACGATTGCTTTCCAACGGAGTGCGTTTTCTCTAATGCATCCGTATGTCTCGCCGATAGGTGAGATGTGGATCACTCCCAATCGTCTTCCCACCCCGGAGACGGATTTCTTGAGTGAACGACTCGACGCGGGCGTCTTGAAAGGGACGACCGGCCTGCTCCTCATCGCCCTGGCGATAGGGACATTGCTTCGTTTATACGGCCTGACGGACCGGGGTCTCTTCGACTATGACGAGGCCTGGTATCTGCTCGAGGCGAAGTCCGTCCACGATGCGGGAAGCTTTCTGATCGATCGTGCGTTCGGAGAGCACGACGGACAACCTATCGGCCCGGCCATTCGGGACTACCTCAGGGCCCGTGGTACAGTCCCTCATACGTCGTTCAAACCCGGTCACGTCGCTGTCGTCCTCGCAAGCTTCCTCGTCTTCGGGCTCCATGATTATTCGCCTTTCCTGTTTTCAGCGATTTTCGGCATCGGCACAGCCATTCTGCTCTACTTCCTCGGACGCACCTTCGCGTCCCGTAGAGAGGCGCTGTTCAGCAGTGCTCTACTCGCCTGCTCGGCATCGCAGATCCCCTATTCAAGATCCAGTTACGCGCAGGCCGATTCGGTGTTCTTCGTCGTTCTCGGCGTCTGGCTCTGGGCCAGATCGCGCCAGGAAGAACGCCTCAAACCGATCGTACTTGCAGGCGCAGCTCTTGGCTTCGCAGTCACCTGCCACTACAACACGGCTTTCGTGCCATTCTGCATCGTCGCGCTCGACCTAATTTCTCGCGGCCTTCAGTTCCGGCGTATCAGCTTGCTCCTACCCCGGGCTGCCGCCTGGGGAACCGGTATCGCGGCCGCCCCGCTTCTCTTCGAAGGGCCGGGTCGGCTCGCGAAAGGGCTGGCACTAGTTCCCGAAGACTTCCTGACCTACGTCGAGCAATACACCAACAGGGACACGGGAGGAATGGCCTCCTCTCTCCGATGGACGACCGAGGGGTTCCCTTACGTGCTCGACCACTTTCTCGCTACAGAGGGGATCGCCGTCATTCTCGTGGGTATGATCGGCCTGGCTGTCGTAAGTCTGCGCCTGAGACGTCAACCCATCGAAACCGTGCTCCTGCTCGTGCTTGGTGTTCTGCCCGCCCTAGGTTGGCTGTTCGCGATGAAGGAAGTGGACGTGCGCTTCAGAACCTTTCCAGTCACTTTCCCATTCCTGGCGCTGATCGGGGGGGCCGGATGTGCCTGGCTGGTCGACCAGGCTGGTCGACTGTCGATCCGGCGCTCAGTCCTCACGACGGCTCTCGTCTTCTTCCTCTGCATCAACGGCGCCATTCGAGCGTACCCGATCGTGACACTCGAATCGGGCTATCGCGAAGCCACGAACGAACTGCTCGACTATGTCGCCAATGAGGGCGGAACGATCGGATTCCGACCTGGAAGCTCGTGGCCGATCTATTACTTCTACCTTTCATCGGCCTACGACAGGTTGCACGTCGACGTCCGGTCGAGGATCGATTTCTACCGCCAGAAGGACCAGATTCTGCCGGCAGGCGACTTCGAACCTGTAGATATGTGGCGGTATTGGCGTGGCTTCAGGATGCGCGGCGGGCAGCATCTCGTATCGCATCTGGAGCAGCTGAGGACCTCGGGAACGCCGATCGTTCGAGTGCCCAATCCAATCACAGATATGCCCCGCCATTTCCGGGAAGCCATGGGGGATTCTGCTCGAAACTGTTTCGACCGAATCTTGGAAATCCCGGAGTCCAACACAATCCAGTTCTACGACCTGCGCTCGCAAACGGGACAACAGGTAGTGACCTGGAATCCGGAGGATCGATGATCCCGATCGCCAACCGGACTCTGCCTATCGCTCTCAAGCTGATCGGACTCGGACTCTTCGTCCTGATTCTCTCGAGCATCGACATTGCCGTAGTTGTCGACGCCTACAGGCGGCTAGACCTCTTGCTTGTCACTGGCGTAGTCGTGCTTTTCTACCCCACAATCTGGATCAAGTCCATCAGGTGGCGCCGCCTCCTCCCGGTTTCGGGGCAAAGGCTCTCCCCGTGGGAGCTCTTCCGCGCCTATCTGGCCAGCTACTTCGCTGGAACCGTGACTCCCGGTCGCCTGGGTGAGCTCAGCCGCATCGGCTACCTTCGTACGCACGACGTACCGATGTGGGAATCCGCCTTCAGCATGGTCGCGGATCGCGCACTCGATGTTGCTGCCATCGGCCTCCTCGCCATTCTGGGCACGACCGTCCTCATCGATGGATGGGGCCCCTGGATCTTTGCGGTATCCGTTGGAACGGGAATTCTGGGCGCCGGAGCCGTTTGGGTCTGGGGCCTCGACCGGCTCCCGGACGTGGTAGGTCGGTTCTTTCCGTGCACGTGGGCACAGCGCATCCACGAAACCACTGATGCGTTCGTCGAAGGAATCCGGCATAACCGTTCGATTGTCATTCCTGCAGCAGGCTGGACCATCTTCGGCTGGTTTCTCTGCTGCATCCAGGTCCTCCTGATGGCAAGTGCGCTCAACATCGAGGCCGATGCGATACACCTCATCGGAGCCTATAGCCTGGCAGCCATCGTCGGAGCGCTTCCGGTGACCGTGGCCGGCGTCGGCACCAGAGACGCCGCTCTCGTCCTGACCTTCGGTCTGGCTGGTCTGTCCGCTGAGTCTGCCGTGGCTTTCTCCTCCGGCATCCTGGGGCTCTATGTCCTGCAGGGCCTCCTCTGTATGCCCTTCTGGCTCCACGTGCCATCCAGGCAACTTGAAGAGCCGATCGCCGCCGCTGCCGGGTCGGAGGCCTGATGCGAACACCCGACCACGGAGTGGGTGATACATACGCTCGGACTGCGATCGACACGGTCCCCCGGATTCTGGGAATGATGGATCGGTCCTCCGACGCCACCACCTACGGTTGCAGTGACCGAAATTACTGGCACTACGGCATCGTCGACTTCCCAAACGCCCGATATCAGGAGGCGTCCTTGCTAGTGGCGCAAGCCACGGCCTGCAATACCCCCGGGAACGCCCTGTTCGACCACGCGCTTGCTGTAGAATGGGCGCGCGCGGCGGTCACATACTGGGCGTCCATCCAGAAACGGGACGGGAGCTTCGACGAGGTCTACCCAAACGAGCGGAGTTACGTCGCCACTGCATTCACGACCTGGGCAGTCGGAAGAACCTGCGAGCTCTTGGACCTCCACCAAGCGGATGAGGCTCTCGAGCGCGCGGCGATCTGGCTCTCCATTCACGAAAACGCTGATGTGAGTAACCAGGTCGCAGGGGCCGCCGCAGCGATCCACCTCGTCGGGCAACGCCTGGAAAACGACGATCTGATGTTCGCGGCCGCGGAAAAACGGGATCGCCTGTTGTCAGCCCAGACCCCCGAAGGATGGTTCCCCGAGTATGGCGGATGGGACATTGGATACCTGAGCATCTGCCTGGGCTATCTGACGTGGCTGGCTTGTCAAACCGCGGACGACGATCTCATTGCCGCCTCCCACCGGGCCGCCGACTTCGTCGAACAGAAAGTACGGCAAGACGGGACCTGCGACATCAACGGGTCCAGTCGCTGTACGCAGTACCTCTACCCCAGCGGATTCGCACGGCTGGGCAGGTTGGACATTCTCACGCGTCACGAGCGGGGTGTTGCTCTTGGCCGGGTAATGAACCCGACCTGGATGGACGACCGCTTCTTCGCGCCCCTGGCGTCCGATTACCTGACCACACACCTGGAGCTAACTCGTGACCAACAGCACGTCGCGCCTGATCACGCTCAGGCTGTTTAACCTCACGATCGGTCGCATTGGATGGATCGCAGTCGGCTTCCGCAAGCTGCTCGTCTGGGCCCTCATCAAACGGCGCTCTGAGGGCCGTTACGTTGCAACCTCACGGTTCTTTGTATGGCAGGATCTGAATGAGAGGTAAGCACTACCACTTCGACCATCTCAAGCGGGATGTGATCGACGCCGACCTCTGCACGCATTGCGGGCTCTGCATCGAGGCGTGTCCCGTCGACGTGATTGGCACCTCCTCCCCATCGGAAGGGAGCCTGCCGGAGCTGATCGGCGACTGCCCCGCCTGCGATATCTGCGTCGAAATCTGTCCCGGCAAGACCGTCGACTTCGATCATCTCCGCACGGAACACCAGGAAGACAGCACCTCGTTCAACGACCTGCTGGGCACCTACAAGAACATCTACCTCGGCCACGCGCTTGACCCCGACGTCCGCGGATCCGGTAGCAGCGGCGGCGCCATCACGGCCCTGCTGTTGCACGCCAAATCCCACGACAAGGTCGATGGAGCGCTCGTCTTATCCGAGGAAGACGACCGACCCTACCAGTTCCGATCTCGTATCGTCGAAACCGAAGCCGACATTCGTAAGGCAGCACAGAGCAAATACATCATCCCCGGCCAGATGGGTGTCGGAGACATCACGAACTACCGGAAGCGGCTGGCCTACGTAGGCCTCCCCTGCCAGATCCACGGTATCAAGAAGCTCGGGGGCATTCGGCCACGATGGACACAACAGTTCGAATACACGATTGGTCTCTACTGCGGCGACACCCTCTACTTCAGCGCGACGGCGGAGCTGTTCAAGCGGTTCGGAATTACGGACTACAGCCAGATTGAATCCGTCCGATATAGAGAAGGGGCGTGGCCGGGCAATTTCGAGGTGACGTTGAAGGATGGCCGCTCCTACGCGATCAGCAAATACACGTTCAACTACCTCAGTTTCCTCTTCGACGTCGATCGGTGCCACGTCTGCACCGACATCACTGCCGAATTCGCGGACATCTCCGTCGGAGACGGCTGGAAGTATGAGGGTAAATCGCCTGACGGTGGGTGGTCCATCATTGTCACCCGCAACGGGAAGGGCGAGGAACTCGTCCAATCGGCCGTCGAAGCCGGTGATCTGCGGGTTGAAGAGGTCACGCTTTCTGAGGCCCTGAAGATGCACGCCCACAGTCTGGACAACAAGAAAGTGGGCACATTCCTAAGAATCGACCGCCGTCGCCAGCAAGGGCGCGCGGTACCGGAATACAACCTGCCGACCCCACAAGTCGGCATCCGTCGCAAACTGGACGAACGACTGGTCGCGCTTTTGATCGCCACGATGCGCAGCCTGCCCGTTCGCTTTTGCCTGGACCGCCTCCCACTCCCCTGGCTGGAGGCGTTCCTCTACCGGATGCGTGAAACGTGGAAATGGTGGAGCCAGGGCAACTTGAAAAGCCTGAAATCAGGAACCGGCGACCTCCTGCAGATCGCCGCCCCGGCTCCGAAGGAGACTTTGACATGAAAATTCTCGTCCTCAACCCATCCAGCAGCGCGACCAAGAATGTCATCCGTGACGTCCTGTATGGTTGCTGGTGTAAAGGCAAGCGTATTGGGGGTGCAACCGTGCCCCCCTTCGCCTTGCTCGAGATCGCGACTACCCTGCAGAATGATCAGCACGACGTCGAGTTCCTCGATGCCCAGGCCGAGCAGTTGCCACTCGAGCTGGTCGAGCGCAAGGCCGTCGACTGCGAGGCCGTCATCATTTCCACGTCGACAATGAGCTTCACGGAGGACGCGAACACACTGCTGTCTCTCAAAGCGGTGAACGAAAACCTGAGGACCGTGATGTTCGGGTCGCATCCCTCCTTCATGCCGACCTACTCCCTCGCCCACGAGGGCCCCGACATCATCGTCAGGCACGAACCGGAGTTCATCATCCGCGATCTCTTCCGCGCCCTTCGTAAGGGCGGGGACGAATGGAAATCGATCAAAGGCATCGGATTCCGTCAGAACGGCGAGCACGTAATCAACAAGGAATACCCGTTCATCGACCTGGACGAGCTCCCCTATCCCGACGTCACGATGCTGCCGCAGGGCATCGACTACTACAATCCCCTGGTTCGGCGCATGCCTTACATCACGACAACGACGTCAAAAGGGTGCCCGGCCAAGTGCACGTTCTGCACGGCCCCCTATTTCGACGGAATGAAGGTCCGTTTCCAGAGCGCTGACTACGTCCTCGGCGAGATCGAGCATTTCCTCGAGCACGGGTTCAGAGAAGTCTACTTCCGAGACGACACATTCTTCGTATGGAAAAAACGGGACATCGAAATCTGCGAGGAAATCGTCAAGCGCGGACTGGACGTCACGTGGATCGCCAACGCGCGCGTCAGCATGATCGACAAAGAAATGATGCAGCGGGCCAAAGATGCCGGATGTCACACGATCAAATTCGGGATCGAATCCGGCGTTCAGAAGATCCTCGACCGGATGCGCAAGGGCTACACGATCGAACAGGCCTACCAAGTCTTCGAGTGGGTCCACGAAGTTGGTATCCACGCTCACGCACACGTGATGCTCGGGAACCCCGGCGACTCCCACGAGACGATCGAACGCACCATCAAGTTCGTGAAGGAGCTGAATCCGGGCACCGCCACCTTTGGACTCTGCACGCCCTATCCCGGCACACCGCTCTTCGAAGAGGTGTCAGAGCTGTACCCCGAGATCAAGGATGGAACACAGAGCGACCTGTCAAAGCTGCACACGGAAGGAATCTTCAACGAGCACTACACGTCCCTCAAGAAAGAAGAGCTCGAGGAATACGTCCAGAAGGCGTATCGCGAGTTCTACCTGCGTCCAGGCTATGTCGTCGGAACTGCCGTAAAGCAGCTTCGCGGGATAGACGATATCAAGCGATTGAGTATCGCGGCGTCAAACGTCGCCGACTTTGCGCTGCGAGGAGAATGAGTATGTCACGTCCCTGGTCCCTGAGTGTCATCATCCCCGCCTTTAACGAAGCCGAAACCATCGGGGGCATCGTTCGCAACATCCGACGTCTCGACGAGGCCAACGAAATCCTCGTGATCGACGATGGCTCGACCGACGGAACATCCGAGATCGCTGAGCGAGCTGGCGCAACCGTCATCCGCCATCCCTACAACATCGGGAACGGCGCTTCTGTCAAGACCGGCATTCGTGAAGCCACGGGCGACGTCCTGCTTTTCATGGATGGCGACGGGCAACACGATCCGGCCGACATTCCCCGGCTGCTTCACAAAATGGACGACTACGATATGGTCGTTGGCGCCCGCACGAAGGAGTCGAAGGTCTCTGCCTTCCGCTCCCTTGGCAACTGGGGCCTCATCAAGGTCGCAGAGTATCTCTCCGGTCACAGCATTCCCGACCTGACCTCGGGGTTCCGTGCCTTCCACCGCAACAAGATCCTCCGGTTCGTGCACCTGCTGCCGAACCGCTACAGCTACCCGACGACCAGCATAATGGCTTTTCTCCACGCCGGCCACACGATCCACTTTGAGCCGCTCGGCACGATCCGCAAGCGTCAGGCGGGCAAGAGCCACATACGGCCGTTCAAAGACGGGTTCCGATTCATCAACATCATCCTGCGAGTCATTATGATGTTCGCTCCGCAGAAGATCTTTATGCCGGCGAGCGCCGCGTTCCTGACTTCAGGCGGCGGGCTTCTCAGCTACAACCTGTTCTACCAGCATAACATCAACGACGCGTCGATCATCGTCATCACGGTCGGTACATTCACTTTCTTCTTTGGCCTCCTAGCCGATCAGATCGCGCACATCCGCAGAGAACTTGGACGGTTCACACTGATGGATCTGGCAGCGCAGCGAACCCAGCCAGCCAACACGACTGAAGATGATCGAGCTCAGGAGCAATTGCTTAGGTAGAACCCAAGGAGAGGGTTTCCCGCCTTCCGATACAGTCCATCGGCAGTTCTGAAACCCCGTTATCCCATTTAGGAGTAGTTCCCATGCAATCTATTCATCCATCAGCATCCATTGGTGATGGCACATCGATCGGCCAGTTCGTAGTCATCGAGCCAGGTGCGAAAATCGGCCGCGACTGTCAGATCGGCCACCACATCGTCATCCACGCCGACTCGATCATCGGTGACGATGTTCGCATCGACGACCACGCAACCATCGGCAAGCGTCCGATGAAGGCCGCAAACAGTGCCACGACACGGGAGATCGATCTCCCGAGGGCCCGGATCGCCGATCACTGTCTTGTCGGCACATCTGCCATCATCTACCGCGGCGCCGATATCGGCACACACGTGCTCGTAGCCGACCAGGCCACGGTGCGGGAGCAGTCATCAATCGGCGAATACACCATTATCGGTCGCGGGGTGGCTATCGAGAACCGCGTCACTGTGGGGGCCCGAACGAAAGTCGAGGCGGGCGCTTACATCTCCTCCCTCTCCTCCATCGGCGACGACTGTTTCATCGCGCCGGAGGTCACCGTCACCAACGACAACTTCATGGGTCGGACGGAGGAGAGAAAGAAGCACTTCAAGGGGATCACCATCTGTGACGGTGGACGAGTCGGCGCAAACGCGACGCTCCTCCCCGGCCGAACGGTCGCAGAGGAGGGTGTGGCGGCCGCAGGGTCTGTCGTCACCCACGACGTGCCAGCCTATACCATCGTCACGGGCGTACCCGCAAGGCACGGAGGGATCGTGGATCCCGATCAATGGCTTGTGAAAAAAGAAACAGAAGAGAAGCAGACCAACCTGCCTCCACTAAAATGGCGACTGAATTTGAAGAATGGTGAGACCGGTTCTGCTTCCGGTAAGAAAACTATCCTCAACGAGCGACCGTAACTCTTGGAAATGAGGCAACTACGCGTTGCTGGCTGCCTGCCCGCAACAACAAAGCCTTTTCTGTATCACATGTTCCTTCCCCTATGCCAGTTGATTATACGAGGCACAAGACTAGGAAAGTTCGGCCCTCCACACAGCTTCTCCTGGTGATCCAACAGCTGCCGTCTGGTCATTTTCACCTGCCACACACAAATCCACTCAACCCATTCAAGATTCAGCCGATATCAAGGATAGAGCACGACGTGTCTATGGCACAGTCGTTGCTCTCCTCTATCACGTGCGACGGGCCACCCGCTTCCACCCACCCACCCACCCGATACGCATAAATACCTATAAAACAATTACATACAGCCATCCCATCCAGCCAGTATAGAATCTGTCCCAGGAATGAATTTCCGTTGACCTGGGAAAACTTGGTGAGGAGGCGCAAAAGTGGAACTTCAGGACACTCGCATACTGGTGATCGGAGGGGCCGGATTTATAGGCTCCCATCTCGTCGAGGCATTGCTCGGCCAGAGTGTCGCTCACATCACGATTTTTGACAACTTCACCCGGGGAAGCAGAGATAACATAGAGAAAGCCCTCCTGGACGATCGTGTTGAGATCTTCGAGGCTGGCGGGGATATCACCCAGACTGACATCCTGAACGAGGCCGTCGCCAACGCAGATGCCGTCTTCCACCTCGCCGCGCTCTGGCTGCTGCAGTGCCACGATTATCCGCGGGCTGCCTTCGACGTCAACATCGGTGGAACCTTCAATGTGCTGGAAGCCTGTGCCCGCCACAATATCCAGAAGCTCGTCTACTCCTCCTCCGCTTCTGTCTATGGCGATGCGGTCCAGATACCCATGACCGAAGACCATCCTCACCACAACCGCACGTTTTACGGAGCAACCAAAGTCGCGGGCGAACAGATGGCTCGGGCCTTCAACGAGCGATATGGATTGGACTACGTGGGGCTTCGCTACATGAACGTCTACGGGCCCCGCCAGGATTACAAAGGCGCCTACATCTCCGTCATCATGAAAATCCTTGATCGCATCGACCAGGGCCTGTCCCCCATCGTCTACGGTGACGGCCTCCAGTCCTACGACTTCATCCACGTATGTGACGTCGCACGGGCCAATGTCTGCGCGATGGAGAGCGAGGCCAGCGACCGCTTCTACAACGTCGGACGCGGCATTAGCACCACCATCCGCGAACTGTGCGAGCAACTCCTCGAGCTCAAAGGCGCATCCGAACTGGGGATCGAATACAAACCCGAAGGACAGACCTTCGTCACCCAGCGCGTTGGCTGCCCGGAGGCGGCAAAAGGCGAAATCGGCTTCGAAGCCTCGTTGGGTTTAGAGGAAGGGCTCCAGAGTCTGATCGAGTGGCGAGAAGCTCACCAGCAGAGTGTGGGAGTTCTTTGAGGATGAATCCGGGAACCCTGAGTCATAGGAAGCGTGTTCTGGTGATCGGAGCTGGGGGACTCGTGGGCTTGAACTTCACGCGAGACTTTGGCGAGCACTTTGAAATCGTGGGTGCGGGACGGGTAGAAACGGAAAGTCTCGAGGACTTGATGGCCGGTCAATACGACGCCCTGGTCTTCCTCGCCCAGTCGTCCACCTATCGGCAGACACCCTTCCAAGCCGACCTTCTGAACGTGAACGTCGGTCTCGTAAGAGAGGTGCTGGAGCGCTCCGTGGGGCGGATCCCACGGATTATCCTCTTCTCTTCCGGCAGTGTCTACCGGGCATCAGACCGGGCGCTGGATGAAGACGCTCCACTCGATGACCAAACGGATAATCCCTATGTCATCACCAAAATCGCATCGGAAATGATAGCGAGGTCATTCGCCTCCTATTTCGACTCGGTCACGATCATCCGACCGTTCTTCATCTTCGGTAAAGAGCAGCGTCCCGAGATGCTGATCAGTAGAGTTGCCGGTAAAATACGGCGTGGCGAACCGATTGAGATCGGTTGTGACGGCGGGCTCGCGTTCAACCCGATCTACGTGAAGGACACCAGTCGAGCCATCGCAAATCTCATCAGCGATGCCCCCGCAGGTCTGTCCTACCGCAACCTCTTCGGACCGGAAACCCTTCGGTTCGAAGACGTCGTAAGCCTTCTCTCTTCAGCGATGGGGACCCCGGCAAAGCTGCGGCACACCGGCGATCCTCTGAAAACCATCATCGGAGCTTCTCTACACGATCTTCCCGAGTGGGCCTACGGCCTGAATCAAGCTCTGGTGGAAACGACAGGGATCGCAGAAAGCTGTCAGTTCACACAATCGCCAGGCCGTATTCAGAAGTCGCCGCTTGAGGGAACTCCTGCGTGAAACGTGCTCTGCTCAGCCTGCTCGCCGATCCACAATCCGGGACCACGCTTGACCTGTGCGACGCCCCGCAGGGCGATAAGGAGGTGGTCTCCGGAATTCTCGCCAATGCCAATGGTGGGTCCTATCCGGTAAGGACTGGCATTCCGCGTTTCGTAACGACGGCCGACAGTATGCAGCTCCAAACCCGGGATGCATTTGCCTACAAGTGGCGGAGGCGGGAAACCTACGACTCACCAGCGATGAAATCTTTCACGGCCGACTGGTTGACCGAGAAGTACGGCTTCGGATCCCTCACGGAATGGGCGAGCTACTTCGACTCACGCAACCGGATCCTCGATCTGGGTTGTGGAAGCGGCCTGTCTTCTTCCCTCTGGTTGGATACCGACACGTGGTCGGGCGAGGCCATGTGGGTGGGTGCCGACATCTCAGAAGCGATCGATGTCGCCAGTGACCGACTGTCGCACATACCCAACACGCATTTCGTCCAAGCGGACGCGATGCAGCCGCCATTCAGGTCCGGGAGCTTTGACACGATCTTCTCAGAGGGAGTGCTTCATCACACTCCTTCCACGCGGCTGGCCCTCCATCAGGCAGCGACGCTTCTCGCCCCTGGCGGGGAAATCCATTTCTACGTCTATCGCAAGAAAGGTCCGATCCGGGAATTCACCGACGATTACGTACGTGAGCAACTCCAGGCCCTCTCGAACGAGGAAGCCTGGGAGACGATGCGATCGCTCACCAGGTTGGGAAAAGCTCTGGCTGAACTGGACGTTCAGGTTGAATTGGAAGAAGACGTCCCGATTCTGGGCATGAAGGCCGGCCAACACGACCTGCAGCGACTGCTCTATTACGACGTCTGCAAGATGTACTGGAACTCGACGCTCTCGTTCGAAGAGAACGTTCACGTCAACTTCGACTGGTACAGGCCCTGCTACGCCCACCGTCAGACGGCTGATGAAATTCGGCAATGGTGTTCGGAGGCATCCTTGAGAATCACCTGGTTCCACGAACAGCAGAGTGGCTTTACAGTGCGTGCAACAAAGGAGACACATCCGTGTGCGGCATAGCTGGCGAACTCCGTTGGGATAAAGAGCCTGTCTCGAAGAGCGTATTGGGTAGGATGGGACTTCTGGTGGCACACCGCGGCCCAGACGGCGAGGGTCTTTGGGTCGACGGGCCTGTTGGCCTTGCTCATAGACGGCTTTCCATTATCGATCTGTCAAAAAAGGCATCCCAACCGATGCCCAACGAGACCGGAAGCGTAAGGCTGACATACAACGGCGAACTCTACAATTACCGGGATCTCCGAAAGTCATTGCAGCGGGCGGGGCACCGGTTTCGGTCGGAATCCGATACCGAGGTCATTGTCCACGCCTACGAGGAGTGGGGTGAGGCCTGCGTCAACCGATTCAACGGACACTTTGCGTTCGCGATCTGGGATCAGGCTGAACGAAGCCTCTTTCTGGCGCGCGATCGATTCGGGACCAAGCCCCTCTATTACTACGCGGATGGGCAGACGTTCCTGTTTGCGTCGGAAGTCAAATCGATCTTGTCACATCCAGATGTCTCGAAGGGTATCTGCCTTCCGGCGTTGAATGAGTACTTCACGTTTCAGAACATCTACAGCGATCTCACGCTCTTCGAAGGGATTCATCTCCTTCCTCCAGGCCACACACTGAGCGTTTCGTTGAATGGCCCCAGACGACCCGTAGAGGACTGCTACTGGCGCTACACGGTCCCTGGGCAGCCGTCGACGATGTCGATCGATGATGCGACGGAGGAGCTGTCCCGGCTCTTCGAGCAGGCGGTAACGCGACAACTGATGAGTGATGTGCCCCTGGGATGCTACCTGAGCGGGGGGATGGATTCCAGTTCCATCACCGCCATCGCTCGCCGCAAGCTCGGTCGGCTCCCGACCTTCACGATGGGCTACGATCTCTCCTCGGCATCCGGGCTTGAATTGGGTTTTGACGAGAGAGCACAGTCTGAAGCCCTGTCGAATCTGCTAAAAACTGAACACTACGAGATGGTGCTCCACGCCGGCGACATGGAGCACACCATGCCGGAACTCATCTGGCACCTCGAAGACCTGAGAGTGGGGCAGTGCTATCCCAACTACTATGTGGCAAGGCTGGCGGGCAAGTTCGTAAAGGTAGTCCTCTCCGGAACGGGGGGTGACGAACTCTTCGGGGGGTATCCGTGGCGCTACCACGGGAGAAAGGGTGCCCAGACAGGAACCGCGTTCGCAGAAAGCTACTATAAGACGTGGGAGCGGCTGGTACCGGACGGGGACAAGAAGGCTCTTCTGAACGACCGAACGAACCGAGAATTGGCCGGCCATTCTACTCTTGAAGTGTTTCGAAACGTACTGGAAACAGCCGAGATGCCGCTCGACGACGGAAGAGACCACGTGAATGCCTCGCTCCTTTTTGAGTACAAGACCTTCCTCCACGGACTGCTGCTCGTCGAGGACCGTGTCAGCATGGCCCACGGACTCGAGACGCGCATGCCATTCCTTGACAACGATCTGCTCGATTTTGCCGTTGCGTTGCCCGTTGACTACAAGGTGAAAAATTGGAAGGCCCTGACAGCAGGCCCGGATCGGGCAAAAGTAGGAGAACCGCAACAGAAGATCCTCAAGACAGGCGAAGGTAAATGGATCCTGCGTCAGGCAATGGATGGCCTCATACCTCCTGATGTCACGACGCGCGTCAAGCAGGGATTCAGTGCCCCGGACGCGAGTTGGTTCCGCGGCGAGAGTGTTGACTATATCAGCAAGCTACTCCTCAACCCGAAGGCACATATCTATGAGTTCCTGAATCGAGATTACGTCTTCGACAGGCTTCATGAGCACACATCCGGACACGTAAACCATCGGCTTCTGATCTGGTCACTCCTCTCCTTCGAGTGGTGGAACCGGATTTTCCTTCACGACCAGTCTCCTTCTGAACCCGCAAACTTGTATGGGGCCTGACGTGCGAGGGAGACGGGCCGGGCACCCGAAGAGCACTCAGGCGTTTCCGCCAAGCTGGCGTTTGTGCCTTTATCAAGTCTCCAATGCCATCATCACTTAAGAACGTGGGAGTGTTCCGCACATGTCGCATATGACCGCAGAATCGCTGGAGATACCGCTGGGGTTTCTCCGATGCCCTGTCACTCACAGCCAGCTGCATCTTGAGGAAGGCGATCTCCTGAGTCCCGGTGGCTTGACGTACCGCCAACATCCGCGCCACGGTTTTTACAGCTTTATCCCGGAAGGCTTGCCAGAATTGAAAAGTCCTCGATGGCGTACCTGGGAGCACCTTCAGGCCAACGCAGTCGTTCCGTATACGGTTGACCCGATCCATAATCTTGGGGTTGGAAAGCGGCAGGACTTTCTGGACTTC
>CEVA01147614.1_pt1 | contig 29206 bp, 31 predicted proteins | sample 361521 | NCBI WGS metagenome assembly CEVA01 (sample SAMEA2622823, study PRJEB7988) | marine metagenome | isolation source: saline water (ENVO:00002010), including | reverse complement strand
CGACGTAGGTGTCGGGCGATCCGAAGGTGGAGGCACCCGACGAGACGTTGACGATCGAGCCACCGCGCCCGCCGTGCCTCGTCGACATCCGCCGAACAGCTTCCCTCGCGCACAGAAAACTGCCTTTCACGTTTACCGAAAAGACTTCGTCGATCCGGTCACCCGTCAGATTCTCGACGCGAATGCGAGGACCGAGGATGGCCGCGTTGTTGACGAGCGCGGTTGGTGGACCCAACTCATCGGCGGTGGCTTCAAACATCCCCAGGACGTCGGTTTCCTTCGATACGTCAGCCTGGACCGCGAGCGCGCGCCCTCCTGTCTGGGTGATTTCTCCGACGACCTCGTTCGCCGCCCCGGCGTCCTCGCGATAGTTGACGCAGACACCGTATCCCCGATCGGCGGCGAGTTTCGAGGTCGCTGCGCCGATGCCCCTGCTTCCGCCTGTTACGATGATGACTTTCAAGTCGAGTCCTGTCCTCGGTCGGGTTGTGGTGCCTTCGGTGACCCGCCCGGATGTGAAGGCAGGATCTTCTGGACGCGTCCGACGGCCATCGTGGTGAGCCGGACCTTGATGCCACGGCTGTGACGGGGCGATCGGGTCAGGATATCTTTGACGAAGCCTTCGGTTGTCTTTCCGGTACGCTGATCTTTCTTGAGGACGATGAGGACGTGGGCGCCCGGCTGAATGTCCTCTCGGCGAGTGCCGTCCCTTGAGAGACTCACGTTTCCACTTCCACCGTGACGGGGCCCATCAGGCCTGACGGGAGTTGTATTCCTTCGTAGGCGTTGGCCATCGAGTTGGTGACCCTGATCTCAAGCTGATGCCGGCCGGCAGTGAGCGTTCCCAGGTCTAGGCGATACGGCGCCCACATCCGTGTTCCCGCCGACTTCCCGTCGACGCGCACGTCGGCAATGTCACCCACGCGACCGAGGTCGAGCTCTACCCGGCCGTCCTTCTCTACGTGCAGGTCGGTTTCGTAGGTCATCATTCCCGAGAACAATTCCCATCCTTCCTTCCGGGACCAGTCACCGAGACGGTCGAATACCCGAAGTCCATCCAACGATTTTACAACCCAGCCTGAATCGACCGGTGTGCAAGATCTCGATGTGCGGACCGGATCCGGGTCCGGAGAGAACGTGCCGGACGGGTCGACCGCGATCACCCGGGTTTCCCGACGTTCGAGGTTGAGGTCGATGGCGAGGCCGTCCGAGGTGGAGGTGCCCCAGACCGGAAGTCGTGCGGCGTTGAGTGGATCCCAGACGTGGACGCTTCCCTGCAGAGACAGCTGGAGTTCGCCCTGGATCGGTCGTTCGCCTTCGTTGACGAGAAGATAGAAGTCGAGACCGCTCTTGCGGTAGCGCATAAATCGCAGGGCGGGATCGGCGGGGCTGAGCCGGACATCGGGCGCCACGGCTCGGTCGATTTCTTCAGGCAAGGCAGACTCGGACGGGAACTGAATAACCGTTCCGCCCGTGGCGGCGAACGCATCGAGGCGGCTTCGTGCGTTTTCGGTCATCTCGGGCAGGTCGTCCACGACGACGACCCGGTACTGCTGTGGGCCGACACACAGACGCCCATCTTTCACGAATGAGCCGGCGACGGCAACGTCATCCAGATAGAGGAAATCGATCTGCCGCTCGTAGAGCTGTTTCGCCGCCTTCCACGGCAGGTCGTTGCCGTCGCCCAGGATGGCGACATCGCAGATGTGTTCTCCGTCGGTGAGGAGCCAGGAAATGCGGCGAGTGTAGTGAGCGATGGCGGGGAAGTAGGGCCACCACACGTTGTGAAGGGCAAGGTCGGGCTCACTCTCCCACGCGCGTCGTTCACGAATGGAGTAGAACACGGCGTGTGGGTTGACGAGGTTGTTGCCGCGGACGAGATGCCAATCGAACAGCCACTTGACTTCGTCGAGGGTGAGCCGCCAACCGTAGGCTCCGCAGACTTCGGTCAGAATCCGGCGTCGGTTGCTCAGACGAGCGCCGCTGGTGGCGGCCTTGGCTGCGACGCTGTGGGCGCCTTCCATCGCGGTTGGGCGGTCGGGCTCGACGTAGCGCCAGACCATATCCTGTCCGGGCATCTGGAACAGACGGAGCGACGAGAGATCGTTGCTCTCCGCGGGATGCCCAGTCAGCTCGATGCCGTGTCTCTCGCACCACTCAGACTGGGCCGCGTAGAAGACGTGGCTGAGGCGACTCTGGACCGTGTCGTTGAAACGCTGCCGAAAAGCCTCGGTTCTTTCGTCATAATCGAGCCAGAGCGCGGGTAGCCAGGCCCCTGGATCTTCATCCCATCTCTCGGCCAGCTCGTTGTCGAGTCCCGTCGTCCAGGGTTTCATCGTGGTCCGAGCCCCGTTGTCGCGGCCCTGTCGCTTCGGCCCTTTACCCAGGACGCTGGGTTCGTCCGTGAACATCGCGATGACGGTGTTCCCGAAATACTCGCTCAGCTCCTCGAAGTATCGATCGTGAGTGAGCTGCAGGAAGCACGCAACGGCTTCCGGATCGAGGATGTTACCAGCTGGCGGCGCGGTTGCGTGTCCGTCTTCCTGGTCCTCGTAGACACCGCGAATAATCCCTCCGCTCGCGACGTCCCACACGCTCATTGCTTTCCAGACACCGTCGGCTACGTCGATTTTGAAGATGTTGTGGTCGTACGGTTGGAGTCGTTCGACCGAACGCGCTTCGATTCTGCCATTCGGGTCGACGCGCCCCAGGACGGTACAGACGTGGCGATCTTCCATCGCACGGCCGGTGTTCGGTCTCCAGAAGCCTGAGTGAGGACCTTCGATGTCGCGGGTCCACAGCAGGATACCGCGGGAGGCGAAGTCAGAGTTTTCGGCGACGACGGCACCGCACGCGGACCCCGAGGGATAAGACCCCTCGTCGTAGAGGATCACCTTCATCTCCAGCGAGGCGGCTTCCTCGACGACCCTTCGCATCAGCCGGAAAAACTCGTCGGTCAGGTAGCCGACCCGGTGCGACAGTCCAACCCTCGCGTGGGGCATCACCCCTCCGAACCCCGCCTCGTGGAAGGCGTGCAGCTGTCGAATCAGCTCGTCTTCCTCAAGGTCGTCGTTCCAGAACCAGAACGGAATCAGGCCTAACTCCCGAGGGGGATCGAGGAAGCTTTCGAACGCGTGATCGAGGCTCACGGGGCGATCCTCAGGAGGAATCGGGCGATGGTCGACATCCTCGTGGTCGATCATTCCCATTCCAGGTGAATGGCGGTCACACGAGGGGTGCAGCCGCTGTTGCGTGCACCCAGGACCAACCGATACTGAAGCCATTCGCCTTCGGTCTCAAGGTTACCGGGGCCTTGGCCGTCGAACCACGAATCGGGACCGTCCGGCCCTTTCCACGTTGCCTCGTCGAGAGCAGGCTCACTGGCCGCGGACCGGATCTGAGCCTTCAGCCAGGTCTTGGGCTGCAGCGCTGCATCCCAGGTGACGTCGGTTGCGCGTGTGATCCCTGGGAGGTGCCTCGTAGCCGACGTGTAGACCTCTTCGTCCCTGCGATCCAGCACATCGCCGGGATCGACGCAGAACATCCCGTGGGGACCGGCTGATGGAAGGTGGGTGGTGTTGCGGTCCGAGAATCCGTTGGGGCCGTTCCAGTAGACGGCCGACCACCCGACGTGATCTCCTTCGATCTTATGGTTTCCGACGACAAGGTCGGTCCAGCCATTCTCATTCAGATCGGCAGCGAGACTGCCGGCAGGAGCGTGTGTGAACAAGCGCGTCCGGTTCGCGGCAGAGAACCCTTGCTCGTGGGTGTTCCAGTAGATCAGGGAATCGAGGTCGCGATTTTTGCTGTCCGAGTAGGAGGGGACGAAAAGGTCCAGGAGGCCGTCGTTGTTGAAGTCCCCGACCGCAACAGAGTCGATGCCGTTGCCAGGGAGCAACGTTCTCCGATCTTCGCGAAGGCCGTCGGCGCCGTTCCAGTAGATCGTGACGAAACAGTCGTGAGGTTCGCCGACAGAGGGTGGGGCACTGCCCAGAATCAGATCGGCGTAGCCGTTCCCTGTCAGGTCGGCGGCCCGGGCGCAGATCGCTTTCCATACGGAAAGATGCTGACATCGCTCGTAAGAGAACCCATCGGGACCGCCCCAGAGGATCAGGCTGCGGTCGGTCTTGCTTTCGGGAAGGACGAGATCCAGCCAGCCGTCGTTGTTCAGGTCGACAGCGTAGATGAAGAGCGCACAGCTGTATTCTTCGTCGAGGACGATGCGTTCGGGGGACGATGGGAACCCTTCGGGACCCCCGTGGAAGATGTGAATCTCGGGCTTGGACGCACAGCTGAACACGAGATCGAGGTAGCCGTCGCGATTGAAATCAGCGCAGCAGGCCCCGTGGGGCATCTCTGTGGCGAGGGTAACCGAGTGGGGCGTCTCGAACCCGCTGTGGTTCTTGTAAAGGAAGGAACCTGGGTCGTGGGAGGGGGTATTGTGGGCCGAATTAACCAGTAGCAGATCCGCACTGCCTTTGTCTTCGAAATCGCAGCAGAGCGCACAGACGGCTCCGAATCCCGGAAGATCCTGACGTCGGTCCTCTGAATAGCCCTCGGCGTTGCCTGGATAGATCGAAATGTCGACGGTCTCTGTTTTCTGCCGGCCTTGATGGTTGACGAAGACGACGTCGGTCGTCCCGGTCCCACTTGCGCCGGTGGCGAAAACGCGTCGGGCGTCGTGAGCGGTCAGCCCGACCGGCTCAGCGATTTCCGAAGCTCCCCGAAAGAGGAGAGAGTCCCGTGTGTTCCAGTCGGCGGTGTGGCACTGACAGATGAGGATGTCGTCACATCCGTCCCCGCTGAAATCGGCGAGCGCGACGTCGCAGGCTCGGTATGTGGACAGGGCCGTCCTGCGACTTTCATTGAAGCCCTCGGTTTCACCCCAGTAGACCCACGAGCGCTCCTCGTCGGGCTTCTCGGTAGGTTCACGGCAGGCGAAGACGATTTCAGGATGCCCGTTGCCGTTGATGTCACCGACGGCAGCGGCGAATGGAAGCTCACATTCGAACTCGAGGGCGTCCCCGAACGATCGATCGGCTCCAACGGGCACGAGCAACGCCCTGTCCGCGAGGGCGGCAAACACGAAGGTCCGATCGGCCAACTGAAGAACCTGCACGAGGGGCTTCGCATCCTGGACGTATTCGTTGGACGCTCGGTCGAGGTCGCTGACCGTGTCCTGGACTTGCTCGCCCGCAATCGGAAGGGGCGTGCACCTCGACAGGTCGAGTCCCTTGGGCGATCCCCAGTAGATGGAAATCTCTCCGTCTTCCGATCGCGCGAGAAGCTCGGCGACCCCATCGCTATCGAGATCTCCGGCGCCGATTTGGTCGCCGTCGATGTCCAGGTCGACAAAGCGCCGGGGTTCGAAACCCAGTTCGGACTGGTAGAACAATCGGACCTTGTTGCTTCCCGTCTTGAGATCTGTGTAGAGAAAGGCGAGATCCGAACGGCCGTCGCCGTTGAAGTCCCCCGCCGCGACGGACGTGCAGCGAGGCGCCGGAAGTCGCTGGATTCTTCGTTCGCCCCACCCTTCCGGTCCACCGTAGTAGACGGTCGCGTTGACGAAGGGGTCGACTCCGTTGTAACGGTTTCCCAAGACGAGGTCGTCGTACCCGTCGCCGTTCAGGTCGAGTAGGGCGGCCGATCGTGCGCCGTCGGCTGGGAGCTCCTGATGCACACAGTCGCCGAGCGGGTCACGGTAGACGCCGGCGGGCGGCATCTCGTAGTGCGCCTGGCTGTTGCAGATGACGATGTCTAGAAACCCGTTCTGGTCGAGGTCGAAGTGGTGGATTCGCTGGAGGACACCGGCCCTCGAGACATAGAGATTCTGGCCCCCGTTACCGAAATCGCCGGCGCGGAATGCATCGAAACCTTCTGTGGTCCAGGTGGGCATCGGAGAGAAACCTCAGTGGGCCGGCCTCTGCCACCAGTTGTCGGCAAGGCGTGTCGGAGTGTGCGGAGGACCTTCCTGGTTCGCCGGCCTGTTCATAGTCATTGTGGTGGGAGGGACCTGATGATTAACTTGTAGCCTTCGCGGGAGAATCAGACAGAGAAGTCCATCATCAACAGGAGCCGAGAATGCCGAACTATTCCCTCAATCACGTCCATCACGAGTCCTCCGACCCCCACGCCGCCGCCGAGTGGTACAAGACGCTTTTTGGCGCCGCGCTGGACGATCCCTACGAGCGTGGCGGGGCGACCTGGATCCGTGCCCACCTGGGCGATGTGACGATCACGATCACCGATCGTGAGTCCAGTGACGTCGAACTGTCTCGTCTCAAAGCCTATGACCACATCGCGCTTACGACCGACGACTTCGACGCAACGGTCGCCCACATCAAGGACTCGGGCATCGATATCTGGAGCGGTCCGACCGATGCGGGCGGTTTTCGGATTATGTTCGTCAATGGGCCGGACAACGCGAAGATCGAGATTATGGAACAGCAGTAGCCAAGCCCCTGAATGGTCTGGTGGAATGGCGGAGATGGGGTGCGGCCCTCTTCGCCATTTCCTTTTTTTTGTGACCAACGATGCGAGTGGACGGGGCTCAACTGAATGAACGTTCAAACAATTCCTTGATGGCGGCACGGCCGGCGTCTTCGAGGTTGCGTGTGCCCGTGCACGTAAAATGGGCGTGGCCGATAACAGGGGCCTCGGCGCAGCCTAACCAGTCGGAGCCCGACCAGCGGAACCAGTCCGACACGCTCTGATCGAAGACGTAGAGAGGTTTGTTGCAAAGCTTCGCGAATTCCGCGCCCCATCCGGTTCCGCCTCTGACGGTCTTGTCCTCCTGAATCAGACCCACGACGTAGATTTCCTGACCGTCGTTGATCTGATACCAGATGCTCTGGAGTACTTTTCGGAACAGAGGGCCTTCCGTGTAGCGACGATTCATCAGACGGGAGACGTACTCCAGGCTGACGTCGCCTTTCTTCAGTTCTTCCCGGTTCAGCACCCTTCGTCCTCTTTCCCGGACGATCTGGTGGCCCTCGAATGTGAAGTTCACTTCCTCCACGCCGAAATTTTCTGCACTTTCGCCGAAGCCGCCTTCGGCGCCGGACGCGCCGCCACTGAAGAGTATACAGTCTTCCGTGTTCATCTCCGGTTCCTTTCGTTCCTGCTTCGTTTCAGATCGATCGAAGACCAAAGTAGATCATCGACGGGCCGTCCGCGCAGAAACCCGTACGGGCTCAGAATTCGTAGTCGATCCACCAGGTCATCGTCTGACCAGCGGGGACGGTCCTTTCGAGGTAGGGTTCCCAGGAGAACGTGTTGGCGTTTCCCCAGATGGGGAAGAACCCCGGGACGTAGCTCGTGGTGGCGCCCACCAGTCCTATACCGGGATGCTTTTGTAGCACGACGAGTGGCTGGGTAGCGTCGTGGTCGAGCGCCTGAAAGTATCCGGATTCCCAGGGGCTCTGGCTGCGGCGGATAAAGCCGCTCTCCGAAAGCGCGTAGCCCTCGTTCTCAGGGAAGGAGACTGCGATGTTGAAGCGACAGAGCTCGTCGGTGTCGGGATGAGGGTAGAACGGATGAGGAAACCATCGTAGGGGAATGCGCTTTCCCGGGTTGCTGAGGGTGGTGGAAGACCGGATGGTCCGGCCGTGGAGCGACACCCGCCGCTTCAGCTCGAGTTCGAACGACTGGAAGGTTTGTGTGGTGGAGAAGAGAACGTGGTCCGATTCTGCAGAGACCGTCCATTCATCGAAGGCCAGGACTTCGTCCTTTTCCAGATTGCACCGTCCGACCCCGACGATGAGGGCCTCCGATCCGGGGGAATCCTGATCTCTCAAGGGCTGCTGGTTGAAACTGTCGGGGATGCCCTGGCCGTCGAATGTGTTGAAGTCTTCCGGATAGGTCGGGCCGGACAACAGGTCTCCGACCTTTCGGTCAGCGATCTGGAAGATGTATCCGCCGGTACAGTACCGTGTGCCGAATCGGTCGCGGTCGGATTCAGGGTCGAGCAAAGTGACGGTCAGTTGGTCGTTGGCCAGGTCGATCATTGCCGATCCTCGGGCTCGTAGAACTCCGCGTCGAGGTCTTCTATCCTGGCGGCGACATAAGCCTTGGCATCCGCGATAGCCTGGTTGTAGACGGGCGGGCCCAGCGCTCTGAGGAAGAACTCGAGGATGCGCTCGGCCTGGAACGCGCTGAGTTCTTCGTCGAATTCGGTGTGGTAGAGCTTCACGAGTTCGTCGAGGATACGCTGCCTAGGTTCGTCGGAGAGCTTGATGCGAGTTTGAGGGTGCATTCACGGAATCCTGAGCGTAGGGAAGCATTTCGTTTTCGGTAGAGATGAGGATCCTTCAACTCTCCAGCACGGGTGGAAGACGTTTCCAGGTTTCCGTGGCTGACTCGAACGCTTTGGCCAGTTGAAGCACACCAAAGTCATCGTGGTAGCGACCGACGATCTGGATCCCGACGGGCAATCCTTCCGGGGTGAACCCACAGGGAACCGAAATGGCCGGATGGCAGGTTACGGTGATGTAGTAACACGACTTCATCCAGTCGATGTAGGTCTCCATCTGGACACCTTCGATTTCTGTGATGTAAGGGGTCTCGACGTCGAACGGTGGGACCTGGTTGACGGGGCAGACGAGAAAGTCGTGATCCTCGAAGAACATGCGGAAACGATGGTAGAGCTCGGTGCGCTTCTGTTCGGCGGTGGCCAGTTCCGGGCCCGTCAGTTTCTGTCCGGCTTCGGCGTTCCAGATAACGGTGTCCTTGACCTTGTGGCGATGGTGTTCGAGATGGTCTCGTTGAGCGATTTCGAACCGCCAGGCTCGCATTGCCTTGAACGCTTTGTCGGCCCCTGAAAAATCGGGTTCGGCATCCCGGACGGTACATCCCAGATCCTCGAAAACCTGGCGCCCGGCATTGAGGACGTCCGTGACGCGCCGGTCGACGGGCAGACCGCCGAGATCGCGGCTCCAGGCGATGCGCGCACCCTTGAAGTCGCGTTCCAGGGGTTGAAGAAAACGATCACCAGGTTCCGTGATCGAAAGCGGGGACCGCGAATCGAAACCCGCGATGGCGCTGAGCATCAAGGCGGTGTCGTCGACGGTTCTGGCCATCGGCCCTTGGACGGAAAGGGGAAACCAGCCGATTCCGTTCGGATAGCCCGGCACGCGTCCGGGACTGACCCGGAAACCGACGATGTTGTTGAAGTTTCCGGGATTGCGGAGGGATCCCCCGAGGTCGCTCCCGTCGGCGATGGGCAACATCCGGCAGGCCAGAGCGGCCCCGGCACCCCCGCTGCTGCCACCGCACGTCTTGGTCGTGTCGTATGGATTGAGCGTCGCCCCGAAGACCTGATTGAAGGTCTGGGAACCGGCCCCGAATTCGGGAACGTTCGTCTTGCCGAGAGTGATTGCTCCGGCACCCTTGAGGCGTTCGACGATCAGGGCATCTTCGTCAGGAATATGCTCCGCGTAGATGGGCGAACCCTGTGTCGACGGGATGCCTTCAGTGTCGACGAGATCCTTGTGCGCGATCGGCAGGCCGTGCAGCACACCGAGTTCTTGCCCGCCGGCCTGCGCTTCGTCTGCGGCTTCCGCGGCGGCTCTTGCGCGTTCCGGGACGCTACTGACGATGGCGTTGATCTTCGGGTTGATCCGATCGATCTGGGTGAGGTGGGCGTCGAGCACCTCACGAGCGGAAACGTTTTTCGAACGAATACGGTGTGCGAGGTCGGTTGCAGTCAGGTAGCAAAGGTCGGTGCTCAAGAGTCGTGTCCGGTGTTTGGGGTTGAAGTCTGAATTAATCCGCGCCGGTCGGGTTCGTTCTTCTATTAAGGGATTGTGTGAATTAGACCGTGCGTCTCGAGTGAGATGACGGTCTTTTCGAATGCGTCCGTCGCCTTCTTGATGTCTCTCTCGTCGTGCGCTGAAGAGACCGCGCCGCCCGTGGAACTCATAATGTCCACGCCGTGAAACCTCAGGTTGCGCTGGTACTCGTCGATCAGATCCGCGGGCATTCCCTTGAGCCGTTTTGCATCACGAGTTTTAAGATCCGCGCGTGTCGAAGCCTTCGCGACTCGATCTTCGTCGGTCTCGAAATAGACGTGGAAGGTCGAGCTGATGCCGTAGACGTATCCGGCGATGCCACGGGTTTCCAGGACCGAATCGAACGAGGCACGCAGTTCTTCGGCAACGGAGTTCGCCTTTGCGATGGGCTCTCTCGTGGCGACCTGTTTGAGCAAGGCGATACCTGCTGCGGCCGTCAGCGGCGATGCGTTGAAGGTCCCGAGGTGGACGACTCTCTCGAACCGATCGTGGTGAGAGTCGCCGGTCTGGTCGAACAGGGCCATCACGTCCGCCCGGCCCACGACCGCTCCGCCCGGCATTCCACCGGTCAGGATCTTCGCGAAACAGGAAAGGTCGGGCAGGACGTTGAAGAGTTGCTGTGCTCCGCCCGGGCTGTAGCGAAAGCCGGTGACGACTTCGTCGAAAATGAGGAGAACATCCCGGCGCGTGGTGAGATCTCTAAGTTGACGTAGAAATTCAGGGTCGACGGGCACGCGACCCCAGGACGCACCGGACGGCTCCAGAATCACGGCTGCGATATCCGGGTCGCGGTCGAGGGCGGCTTTGACCGCTTCGATATCCCCGTCCGGAACGAGCGCGGTGTGATCTTGAACGCCGGCCGGGATGCCGAGAGATCCGTCCGCATCGAACGGAGGCTGGAATCCGTGAACGAGATCGTCGTGCCATCCGTGAAAGTGACCTTCGAAGCGAAGGATTTTCGAACGCGATGTAAAGGCCCGGGCCAGGCGGAGAGCAAGTAGTGTGGCCTCGGTGCCGGAATTGACAAACCGGACCCGCTCGGCTGACGGTACGAGTTCCTGCACACGCTCTGCCCATTCGATGTGAAGCGGATGGTCGTTTCCGAAGTGGGTGCCCTGGCCCGACACGGAAGCGATCGCGTCGAGGACCTCGGTCGGGGCGTGGCCGAGCAACAATGCACCGTTGCCGAGGAGAAAGTCGACGTACTCGTTGCCGTCGATGTCCCACTTACGTCCACGTTTGCCACGCTCGACATAGATGGGCATCGGGGCGAAGTGGCGAAGATCGTGTCCCGACTTTCCGCCAAGTGTCTTCTCGGCGCGTGCGAACAGGGCGGCCGACTTCGGTCGGGCGGCGCGGTAGGCTTCGTAGAGTTCGTGGTCGATGGGCATCTCAGGATCCCCTTACGTGGATCACGTTCTCCCCCCGTCGACGGCGATCGTCTGACCGGTGAGGAAGCTCGATTCATCCGACAGGAGAAAGCGAACAGCGGCGGCCATCTCGTCCGGGACGGCCATCCGGCCGAGGGGTGTGGCGTCGATGATGTTCGTAATCAGCTCAGGTGCGGCAATGCGGGCGAGTTCGGTGTCGGTCAGACCCGGGGCCACGCAGTTCACGCGGACGTGTGGCGCGAACGCATTCGCGCAGTGGCGGGTGAAGGCGATGAGGGCTGCCTTGGTGGTGGCGTAGTGAATCATATCCCCCTTGATGGCGATCCCGGCCAGGGAGGAGATGTTGACGATGCGGCCGAAGTTTCGTTCGAGCATCTCGTCCTTGACCGCCCACGTGGTGAGGAAGGGGCCGTCGACGTTAATCCGGAACATCTGCTGCCATTCTTCGTAGCCGAATTCATCGTGATTCTGAACCGCGCCGATCGCGGCATTGTTGACGAGAAGATCGATCGGCCCGAATCGATCGCGTACGGCCTCGATCATTCGATCGACCTCGGAGGCCTGTGACACGTCAGCCTGAACAGGGAATCCCTCCGCGCCCACGGAAGAAAGATGTTCGAGTGTCTCCTCCGCCGCTTTCGCGTTCTCTCGGTAGTTGATGGCTACGCGGGCCCCCTCCTCGGCAAGCATCTGGCAGATCGCACGTCCTATCCCCCGGCTGCCTCCCGTGACGAGCGCCGTACGGTTGGAGAAGTGGGCCATCAGTCGTTCCAGGGATCCGGATGCCACAGCGGTTGGATGTGAGCGGGAATGAGGGTCAGGTCAGACTCTCGGTGTGTCTTGCGACATCCCAGGATACGGTCGAGCTGGTATGCGCGAAGATGAATTCGGCGCGCGGCGTAGGAGCCGGTCACGTAGCGGCGAAGTCGATGAATCGGGTCGACGGCGTGCCAGACCCGGGGGATTCTGAAGATGACGCTTCCGGCCTCGACTTCAGCGGGCACGTACTCGCCAGCCTCGATTTCCTCCTGGGAAGGCGATTTTCGGCCGGGGTCGTCGTCCGATTCGAAGTGAAGGCGATGGGAGCCGGATGCGTAGAGGACGGCGCCCGACCCGGTGGAGATGCCATCCAGAAACACCTGTGTGGCGACCTCGCTGAAGGCAGGGACGACTTCGAATTCGAACATATCGGCGTGTTTGCCGACGCCGATATGTTCGGGCGTGTATCGGTTGGTCTTCACCTTCTCCAGAAAGGGGACGGGTTCTTCGAGGATACCGGTGACGACCGAGACGATACGGGGATGACTGAAGCAGTGGGCGATCCCAGGATATTCGAGGAGCAGTTCACCCCACAGGCTGTCACGGGTTCCTGGTTCTCCGGGACCCTTTCCCAGGTCGAGATAGGCGCGATCGAAGTCTGCGCGAGCCTCACGGACCTCCCGATCGGTCAGGACGTTCGGAAGGATACCGACACCGTGCTCTATCGCTTCGGAGATCGCGGTGGTGATTTCGGTGTCGAGGGTGTCTGTGGTCATCGCTCGGTCGGGGTCTGGACGTGAGCGACCAAGATCGGTAGCGAAGGCTTGCCGGGTCAAGCTCCTCTGGCGTCGAGCCAGGCTCTGCTGAAGTCGATGACGGATGGAAATCGGTCGGAGGGATCCTGCCTGCAGGCACGAGAAACGACGTTGTGGAGGGCGTCCGATCCTCTGAAGGCGGATCGCGAAAGGGTGGTGTTCTCGAGAAAGACTGCCGCGGTTTTCCCGAGTGTGTAGACGGACGTGCGATCGTCGAGGCGGGCTCCTTTTTCGAACTCTTCCGGCGCCACAAATCGTGAAGACTCCCACCACCGTCCACTGGTGTTGGTCAGGGGACCACGACTGTACATATCTAGATTGACGAGGTGGATCACCTGAGTCTGGAAGTCGTAGATGACGGCGCCGTCATAGAAGTCGACCATCACCCATCCAAGTCCGCTGAGCTGCGCGTGGACCTCGTAGATCAAGTCGAGCGCCCGAAGAATTTTCTCGGACGGCATCGACCGGAAACGATTGTAGGGCGAAGTGGGATCTGTTCGGGAGCTGTTGAGCAGCTGTCCTTCGACATACTCGTAGATGAGCATCGGGCCGTGGGTCGATTTGATCGTGTGGTGGAGGATCGGGAGACAGGGGTGATCGCAGCTTGTGCGAAGTTCGGCCGCATTCCTGAGCCACTTCACGCGCTGATCGAATTCACGCACCGGATCGTGGTGTTCGGGATCGCCCGCGGTTTTCACAAAAAAACAGGATCCGTCCACCTCGACGATATAGGAGACGTTGCCCGAGTCCTGTGTGCGCAAGTCGAACGTGCGGGTGATGCGGCCGACCGATTCCGGGAAGTGTCGTGGATCGACGTCGATGGTGGATGTCTCGAGGAAGGAAACGGACACGATGACCTCCTGTGGCTGTGGATGACGGTCTACTTGGACCGGAGGCCGGGGTGACAGGTTTCTTACGACGGCCAGGCGGCGTCGTTTCGGCGAAAAGGCTCTGCCGGAGGTCGCTTCTCAGGTTGCGGTCATCGATGCTGCGTGGGCCTCGACGGTGTGTCTGACTTCGCCCGCCGACAGGGGCTCGATCGGATCGCTGAGGTCAGCGGGTGGCTCTTCGAGGACGCACGTGTTGCCGGCGGCGACATAGGCGTAGATCATCGCCCAGCGGGACGTGTCGCTGAGGTTGGCGTTAGAGGCGTGGAGGATGTTTCCGTGGAAAAAGAGGGCGTCGCCCGGAGCGAGTTCGCAATGGACTTCCTCGAAGGCGTCGACCGCGAAAGCGACACGGGCTTCGTCCGCAATCAGCTGGGATCCCGATTGACGGTGTTCGAGACGCCCCAGATGGTTAGACCCCTTAAGCACCTTGAGACAACCGTTTTCCTTCGTTGCGGGATCGAGAGCAACCATCACACTGAGAAAGTCCGGGTAGAGAAACTCTCTGTAGTGATAGCCGTAGTCCTGGTGATACTGCCAGCCACCCGTGTTGGGGTTCTTCTGTGTGTTAAGATGGTAGAAGTGGCATACGCTGTCGTTCCACAGGTTGGCCGCGGGCTGTACGAGCCACTCGCTCTTGCCGACCGCACTGTAGGCATCTTCTGAAAATCCCCCGCGATAGACCAGTCGCGTGTCGATCCCTTCGTCGTCGTAGTTCTGGTTGTATTTGGAATCCGCCTCGAGCTCCGGATCGGAGTGGGCGATTTCGAGAAGCCGTTCGATGATGTCGCGGTCGATTGCGGATGGAACGATGAGATAGCCGTCGTGTTCGAACGACGCGATCTGTTCGGGTGTGAGATGTTCTGTCATCAGCCGGTCCTATCGTGCGGCCACGGACACGAGTTGATCGAGGCTCCGTGGTGCAGTTCGGGTCTTGATCGCCCACGGAAACATCCGCCGGTTCGCTGCACCCAGGCCGCTGATTTCGCCTCGGCGACCCCGCCACTGGCGAGCCAGGTCGGGGATGCCCCCGCCGCGAAGGATGAGCGGGAAGTATGCGTGTCGGGCCCAGTGTGCGGGATTCTCCAGGTCGATGCCGCGGAGGTCGGTTACGATAGGGCCCGACTTCGTTGCCCCCTCGATGGCCGACCACCCGACGAGAGAAACGAGTCCGATGTCCCGCTCGGCCACGAGGATCACATCCTTGAGCGGAATCCCGAGGTTCCGCTCGATCAGCGCGGCGGTGGTCAGAATGTCGCCCGCCTGGTGCTGGTGTCGGGTCCGATTATAGCTTGTGGAGAGGTAGCCCTCTTCCACCTGTTCGCGGTATGCCTTGACGACGTCCGGCGCGGATTGTCCGAACAGGAGCGGCACGACGATCCCATACCCCTTGCCGATCGCTCGTTGGACGGCGGCGGGTGGGTTCGCGACGAATCGATTGCAGGCACCCTCGCTTCGCCACGCCCGCAGGATGAGGAGGGTCTTTCGCTTCCCGGGCAGCACGAATCGGCAGCTGATGCCGCTTTCCTCGCTGAACCGGCCGTAGGTGATCCGGTTGTCGGCCAGTGAACCTTCGGGCCAGGCGTAGGCCGGCGTCTGATTGCGGACGAGCAGGTCGTCGCGAGCGGGCATTGTGAGTCCAAGTGTGTCGGCGATGTTGTTCTCGCGGTCCGGACGAGCGTGAAGGTCCCGCCACGTCGCGATCAGGGCCTTTTGCGAGGTCACTGTGTTCGTAACGGGTGGCACGGGTGTGTCGTGGACGAGGAGCTGGTTTCGGGTCGGGATCGGCTTTCGAGATTCGGGGACCCGGCGATCGGCGAAGGAGGGATCGATCAGGTGACGAACCATCCACGCGAGGACGCGTTCACGGGAACGGCGATCGTAGTTGTGGCGCTCATCCTGGTAGAAGCCGTCGATTGAATCTTCCTGCCCGTAGAGTGCGTAGAGTTCCTTGAGGCTCTTCAGCTCCCGTTCCCTCATATGGTGAGTCCAGTCGCCGGTGCAACCGGTGAGAAAAAGTGGTCGGGGCGCAATCAGAGCGGCATAGTCGACGGTGCTGTAGTCGAGGTGGAGGAGAGGGGTGTTCTCGCAGACACAACCACCCTGGTAGTGGCCGGAGAGCATTACCGCCGGGGCTGCGACCTTGATGCGGTCGTCGAGGGCGGAGAGGAAGTAGGTCTGCGTTGCACCACCCGATTCGCCGGTGCAACCGACGCGTCGAGCGTCGATGTCTTTGCGGGTGAGCAGGTAGTCGAGCACTTTGATGCTGTTGTTGGTCTGAAGACCGAACATACTCAACCCGAGAAGATTGCAGATGTGCTTGTCCTTCCCGCTCAGGAGCGCGCGGTGCTCCAGCTGCATCACGTCGTTGGCCAGACCGATCATCGACCAGGCGAAGGCAGCGAACCCGTGAAAGGCGTGGTTCATCGCCCGATGGGGGACGGAACCGTGTCCGAGTGGCTCGGTCCTCGAATGCATCCCGTGGCCGTGGGGATGGAGGACGAGTGGGAGCTTCCCTTTCGGATTCTTCGGGCGGTAGAGGTTGCCCATCACATAGAGTCCGGGCAGCGTCTCGATTCGGATGTTCTCGACGACGATCCCTTCGTGTTCGAAGGTATCGATTACGCGTCCCTTCGCTCTGAAGGCGGACGTTCGATCGTTCATACCTGTCGAGAGCCATAAATGCTGGCGAATCGCCTGGCGTTTCCTCTTCCACTGGGCGAGCGTACCCCAATCGGGCATCGGGAATACGCTTTGGACGTTTCGAAAACGGTAGAGACGCGCGTCGATCGGAAGTGAGAGATCGGCGATACTCATTTCAAGCTCCTGGGAGGCGACCGGCGTCATCTAGGATCGGTCGGTCGAGACGGGTGTGGTAGGGTGGCTCGAGGATGGCCTGCTGTTCGGGGGTCAGGTCATCGAGCATGCCGTCGGGCCACGGAAGATAGCTTTTGGCGTAGGCGAGGCAGTTGGGTGAATAGCGGAAGAGGAGCGATCGTCGCTGGTGCTTCGCCTTCCAGGGAAGCGTCCCGTGTGTCGTTGCCTCGGTGAAGATGACGACATCTCCCGCCCTGGCGGTGATCTGCTTGATGAATTCCTGATGTTGCTCGTATTTCTTCATCTCGGGCGGGCAGGGATAGTTGCCCTTGTGGCTGCCGGGAATCAGGCAGAATCCTCCGTCCCCTTCGTTCGTGTCGGCGAACTGCCAGGAGACGACGGTCAAACCGTTGTGCATTCGGCCGTTCTTGAACAGGTAGTATTGGTGAGGGTCGAATCCCGGTCCTGACGAGCCGTGAAAGGTGTGACCCTCGGCTCCCTCACGCATCGTGATAAGACCCGCGTTGTGATCCATCCGGAATCCGGGGCCGAGGATCTCGTGCAGGTAAGGGACGATGCGGGGGTGAGCGATCATCGCCCGGAAGGGGTCGCGCCACGGTCTCTCCCACGCCAACAACCCCCCCAGATCGCCACGACCCGTGACGCCCTTGAGGGTCGTCGAGTCTCTCGACAGCGAAAGGTCGCGCTCTCTAATCTGATCGGCGTGGTGATCGATGGCCTCGTTGGCTTTCGCGACTTCCTCTTCGGACAGAACATCGCGCACAACGATATAGCCGTTGATGTCGAACAGGTATTTTTCGACTTCGGTCATAGCTCTCTCATCGTGGGATTCGGGTTCGTTGCAGGATAACCCGCTGGGAGGTACAAAGAAACAGAAATGAACTGGAGCGGATGAATCGAGAAGTTTCACCGGGGAGTCGGTCTCCAGGATGGCCTCCTCGAAGAAAATTTCCGATCTTTGCGCACCCCTTGTCTACGGAGAAGAAATGAGTCTGTCACCAGCAGAAGTGAAGCAGTTCCACGAACTCGGCTATGTCGTCAAGGAGGGCGTTTACTCGCACGGGGACCTGGAACCGTTGCGGGTGGGACTGACGGCCGCCATTCAGGAATCCTGTGATGAATTGATGGCCGCCGGGAAGCTGGATCGCGATTTTGCGGAGGCCTCGTTCGCGAAGCGGTTGACAAAGCTCCACCGGCACGGTCCCGACGCCGCGCACGAGGTTCTGATGGCCATCTGGTCGGGACGGTTCCACGGTGCGGGGATGCTGCACGCCCTGAGGCATCCTCTGCTGATCGACTGTGTCGAGGACATCATCGGTCCGGAGATCGTGGCGACGTCCATCTACCGCGTACGACCGAAAGTTCCAGGCTATCCGCGTGGAGAAGTTCCGTGGCACCAGGACGCGGGGTATTCACTGACGCACTGCTACGAGCATATGATGGTGACCTGCTGGGTCCCGCTGGTCGACGCAACGGTCGATAACGGGTGTCTGTGGGTCATCCCGAAGGTCCAGGACGACGGAATCATTCAGCACTACACCGGCGGACACTCGGGGTTCCTCGAAATCGCGCCGGAAGATGTGCCGGAGGGTGCGATTCCTGTCGAGATGTCAGCCGGGTCGGTCCTGTTTATGACCGCAATGACGCCTCACGCCTCGTTCGTGAACAAGACTGACGTGACGAGGTGGAGCATCGATCTGCGGTATCAGGATCCAAGCGTCCCGAGCAACCTTGGAGAGGTGCCAGAGGACTATACCCCCGAACGCGACCCGGTGACGATGGCGTGTTTTCCCGGGGAAGCCTATTTCGTGATCCGCGATCCGAAACGTCCTGAAAGCGAGCTGACGGATGCGGATGAGTTTGCAACGCTCAGACAGCTTTGGGATCGTGCGACGATTCAGAATCGAGGGCCGGGGAGGGGATGGACGCCGTTGGAGGAGCGAGGGGACAGTATCCATTGACCAGTAACCAATGACCAATGACAAAAGGGATCGGTGACTCGTTGGGGCGCGACGGAGATGAAGAGGCCGGATCCTCCGGTTGTCATAGGGGGGAGATCAAGGGTAGGAGTAGCTCTTCGACGGAGTTTATCCCGAGCGAAGGCGAGGGGCTCAGGGCAGGCTTTCCAGCTGCGACGTGACATTCAAGGGTGCACAGACGGAGAAAGGCCTCGCAACTCGCGAGGCCTTTTCTATGTACAGTCCGCAGAAGGCACAAGCCGTTAGAACGCAAGCTCGTCGATCGATGTAGGGGGTTTTGCCGGGGCGAGTCGGAGGATGGTTCCGGGTTCGTTCAGGACGACGTAGACGGCGCCGTCAGGGCCGGTTTGAACGTCCCGCACCCGACCCGTGTTCTTCAGGATCGTTTCGAAGTGGAGGACGCGATCCTCGTGGATGGTGAGGAGTTGGACTTCTTCGTATTTGAGGGCGCCGACGAGCAGATGGTTCTTCCACTGAGTGAACAGATCGCCCTTCACGAAATCCAGACCGCAGACGGCGATCGACGGTTTCCAGATCCAGTTGGGCTGCTCCATTCCGGGTAGAGTCTCGAGGTCGGTGATGATCTCCCCGTTGTAGTGGATACCGTAGCTGATTTCCGGCCAACCGTAGTTCAAGCCGGGGGTGACGAGATTCAGCTCGTCTCCACCCATCGGGCCGTGTTCGGTGATCCAGAGCCGGCCCGTTTCCGGATGGATGGCCAGTCCCTGCGGGTTGCGGTGGCCGTAGGAATAGATGCTCGGGAGCGCGCCCTCCACGTCGAGGAAGGGGTTGTCGTCTGGGATGCTGCCATCCCGATGGATCCGATGGATCTTTCCGTTGGGACGGGTGAGATCCTGCGCGTGGGGTCTTCGACCTCGATCTCCGATTGAAAAGTAAAGGTCGCCCTTTGGATCGAACACGATGCGACAACCGTAGTGGTGCCGCGTGGTCAGGTAGGTTTCGTGGGGCGCCTCGAAGAGGACCTGTTCGTCCACCCAGGCGTGGTCCCTCAGCTTACCGCGGACAATCCGCGTCATGGCTCCGGGCCTGTCCTCGTCTGGGGCTGTCTCGGAAAGACCGTGACTGTAGGCGAGATAGATCCACCCTTCGTCGTGGTGGTTCGGATCGATGGCCACGTCGAGCAGGCCACCCTGGCTTCTAACCACCACTTCCGGGACCCCGGCGATCGGCTCGGCGAGGAGATTTCCATCTTCTACGACCCGAAGATGCCCACCCCGCTCCGTGATCAGAACGGTATCATCGTCTAAGAAATCGATGCTCCACGGGATTTCCAGACCCTCCGCGATGATGCTGACTTCGATGTTCTGGTAGTCCTGGGATTGAAGCCTCGGGGGAATCGGCCGTGGCTCGATGCCGGCCTGTTGCTCGCGCGCTCTCAGGAACGAAACGATCGATTCGATCTGGTGCTCCGTCAGTACACCGCCGAAAGCGGGCATCCCGAGGTGGGTGATTCCGTTCCTGATGTTGCGTTTGATGTAGCCGTCGCGTGCCCCAAATTGCCAGATGCCATTGACGAGGCTCTGCGCCTTTCCGCCTTGAAGACGAACCCCGTGACACTGAGCACAGACCTGGCCGTAGAGCGCCTGGCCCACTTCGGGATCGGGATCCTGAGCGTGCACGGGCAGAGCAACGAGTGAAACGACGAGCAGCAGGGGACGAAACATAGAGGTCGAGCCTTTCAAGAAACGAGGGTCAGAGGGCCCCGGCATTCGGGCCAATCGCGGCGAAGCGCATCGAATGGTAGTGAGAGTTGAGGAGCGTGGTATCGCCTGTTTCGTGCATCCGGCGCCAGATGGCGGTCATCATTTCGCGGACCCGATCGGCGTGTTCGGGACGGGAAGCAAGGTTCGCTAGCTCCCAGGGATCGTCGGCGAGGTTGTAGAGTTCGTCGAAGTCGAATCCGTTGAAAACGAACTTCCATTCGTCCTGCCAGAGGACACGCTGGGTCAGGCGGAAGCGGCTTCCGTGATACTCCGCATAGCCCTCGCGATGATTGAGCGCTGCCTCGGAGGGATTCTGCAGCAGGTCGACGAAGGATCGAGAATCGAGCGCGTCGAATGGATCGAGACCGGCGAGTTCCAGAAGCGTTGGGCAGAGTTCGTGGAACCCGACGTGCGCGTCCGTCACGGCGCCCTGTTTAATGCCCGGACCGGCCGCGACGAGAGGAACGGCGTAGATCTCCTGGAAAGCGCCGAAGTTGTGGGCTTCCAACCCGTGGCCGCCGACGTAACGACCGTGATCGGACGTGAAGATGACGACGGTGTTGTCGAGTTGCCCGGTCGTCTCCAACGTGCCGAGGATCCTCGCCAGCTGGCCGTCGAGTTCGGTGATGCGTCCGTAATAACAGGCCAGCGTTTCCCGCCACTGCGCGTCCGTGAAGTCCTTCCAGATCTGCTGATCCCGTCGATAGATTCCGGGACGGTCGTCCATCGGGTCGTTCAGGTTTTCCGGCAGGGCGAGGTTGTCTACGTCGTATCGTTCATAGGCCTCTCGACCGACAATGAGGGCCTCATTCGGTTCGTAGTGACTGGCGACGCAGCACCACGGCTGATCTGTGGGAGCCTGCTCCAGCCACTCACACGCGAGCGTTGCGGGCTGTCCGATCTGCCGGTCCTCGGGAGGCACGTCGGTCACGGCGTATTTCAACGTGTCGTTGTAGCCTTCCGGGCCCTGATACTGGTAGACGGTCGAAGGGTCGAGCGAGTCGTCGACGTCGTGGCCCTTCTGGGACGTGTTGGCGTGTGAGACCCGGCCACGCGCTTCGAAGGTATCCCATCCGAAACGGTCGAGCTCGCCGGTGCGCTCGATGTGCCATTTTCCGAAATAGGCCGTCGCGTAGCCGGCTTCGCGGAGTCGCTGGGCCCAGTGGGGGTGCTGCTCGCGGAGTACGCATTGGTCTTCGTCCACGCCGTGTTCGACTTCGAGGACACCGTGGTTGTGCGGAAGGAGGCCCGTCATCAGGCTGGCACGGGCAGGGGAGCACGTCGGGAGCGGAGTGTAGGCGCCTGTGATGTGGACACCTCGCTCGATCAAGGCATCGATCGTGGGGGTGATGCAGTCGCTTCCGGGCAAGAGAGTTCGCGCCTGCTGACCGTCTGTGATGAAGAGGAGGATGTTGGGAGGTCTGTCGTTGCTCATTGTCGCGCCTGCCGAAGAGATTCGTTAAGTGGGGAGTCGGAAGCACTGGCGCAAATGAGCGGCACCCAGTTGCCAGCACTCGAGGTAGTCGCAGGCGTTCCCGCGATCCTCGAAGACGATCGAGATGACTCCGTCGTAGCCGGCGTCCAGGATGATGTCGGCGATTCGGTGGTAGTCGAGCCACTCCTCTACACCTGTCTGGATTCGATAGATCTTCGTCCGCACGTAAGTCGCGTGCGAGACGGTTTGCTGCATAAAGCCGTAGTAGTCGACACCCGGAATCGTGTGTCCTTCCCGGTTGGTTCCCGGAGACCCGTGCCACTGACCCGTGTCGAGGATGTGGGTGACATACTCGTGATCGACGTCGGCGAGCCAGCGCAGGATGTCGTCTCCCGTCGGGGGAATTGCGGGCGGGTGATTGTGCAGACCGACCTTCACACCCTTCGTTGCTCCATAGTCGCACAACCGGCGGACCGAATCGATCTGGGCTTTCCAGAGCCGGTCTCTGTCTTCCGTCTCTTCTGGGATTCCACCCGCAAACATTCGAATCAGGGGTGCGCCGACGATGGCGGATGCGTCGATCGCCGCTTTCGCCTCCTCGATCCGTCGATAGGTCTCCTCGTCCGAAAGGGGAATCCCGATATAACGACCGGTCCCATCCTGAGAGGCCCCGACGAACCCTCCGCCGACGCCGAAGAAACCGATCGGCAGGTCGCAGTCATCACATTTTCGGCGGATTGATTCGAGGTAGGCCGGCTCGTGGGAGGCTGGACCCCGATCGAACTGGAAGTCGATCGCGTCGAACCCGAGATCGTTCACCTGGTCGATCAGTGGCTCGAGGGATAACCAGCGATCCGGATCGGCGGGATCGCGCATCATCGCATTGCAGGCGAGCTGAATCATCAGTCTCGGTTCTCGTGAAGCGGGTCAGGGGAGGGCGCGGGCGAGATCTTGGTAGAAGGTCCTGGCCTGACGCCGGAAGGTGCGGGGCGCTCGTCCGCCCAGGAGGTCGAGTTCTGCCGGTTCCCACCAGCCGAGGAAATTGAGGTGGTCCCAGTCACGAATGCCCCTGAAGTACGCGTCCTTCCACTTTGCGGAATCGACCGCCACGAGGCCGTCATTGATTCCTTCCATCTTTCGAATCACGCGATAGGATGGCAGCAGCGGCCAGAATACATCGTCCATATCCTGGACGCCCGCGTACGTCTGGTAGAGGATGCGATTCGAGTTTCTGTTCTCGTAGTTTTCGAGAAGCCGATTCCGTTTTCGGCAGGCAGTGGTGGTGAGGTCTTCCAATCCCAAGAAATCGATCCCGAGCAGTCCCAGAACGGCTGTCACGGTGCCAGCAAGTCCGTTCTGTACTGCCCAATCAGCGAACGTCGTACCGTGGTGGGGTGTGCCGAGCGTAGTCAACGAAGCCACCTTCGGCCCCAGCTGGAGTTTGGCGATGGCGTAACGCGCGTCCAGCCCCCCCCGCGCTGTGGGCGATGATGTTGACCTTCCGGACGTTCTCGGCCCGCACGTAGGCCTGCACCTGATCGCGCAGATTCTGAGCACGCACCGCAATGGGCCCCGCCCAGTCGACGTTCGTTCGATGCGTTTTCCGCCCGGTGGCCTCGATCCATTTTGGGATTCCGTCCCAGTAACCCTTGCCGATGGGGGCGTCGAACCGGGCGAATCCGTGCGCAAGAATGACGGGATAGGACATCGGAAGCTCCTCGGGAGAGGACGAGCTAAGGACCTGCGGCCTACGTAGACTTCAGATACGAGTCTTTGACGGCGATGAGACCGTTGTCGAAGGTGAACATATCGCACCCACGCGCGTTGATTTTCGATCCATCCTCCACGTCGGTTCCGGTCATCACCCACTCGGACAGGCCGCGGGATCCGCTTACGTAGTGAACGTCGTTCGCCCAGCGGGCATCGGGATAGGAGGCGAAGATGTCGGCGAAGACTTCTCGCACAGCCTCCTAGCCTTCGATTCGGGCGTCGCCGGATGGGATGAAGACGGTGTCTTCCGTCATCGCGCTCATGATGGCGTCGATGTCGTGCCGATTGAAGGCTTCGGCGTAGGCTTCGAGGAAGGCGACCGTAGGCATATCAGACCTGAACGTGATCTAGGGCCTCGCTCAGGATGCGGAGACCGTCGAGCGTGCCCTCGGTGCCGTGCCAGTGCTCGATCGTGAGCATACCGGCGTAGCCGTCTTCGGCGAGGGTGGTCACGACGTCGGTGAGGTTCTCCCCGGTGTTGACGAGAGGGTCCATCGTGCCGTCGGCGTTCGGTTTGATGTGGATGTCGCGAATCGTGCCGCGGAGGTGGGGATAACCCCGGGAAGGCGTCTCACCTACGTTGGCGGCGGTCATCAGTTCCCATATTGCGGCCACGGCGGGAGAGTCGAGCGCGTCCAGGACACGCCTAGTGTGCTGGGCTGTGCGCCCGATCGTGTTGTCGACGACTTCGAAGCACATCAGGACATCGGCTGCCTCGGCGCGTTCGACCGCCGGCCTGAGGGTGTTCGCGATCCGGCCCAATTCTGCATCGAATGCGTCGGGTTCGAGTCCAGTGAACGGGAAGCACCGGATCAGTTTCGTTCCCAGGCCGCCGGCGATGTCGACCATCCGTTCGAAAATTTCGTGATGTTTCTGAACGACACTCGGGTCGTTGATGTCACATTTCCCGAACGGCGGCATCAGAACGCCGATTCGCATGCCGAACTTGTCGAGTGTGGTCAGGATCCTGTCGATCTCTTCCTGACCGATCTGCTCGATGTCCTTCCCGAACAGGCCCTTCCTGAGGTGGACGGTTTCGATCCCGGCTTCCGCGCCCAGACGCAGGGCTTCTTCGAAGTCGTCGGACATTTCGCTGGTAATGTAGCAGGGGATCACACGGAACTCCTTGTCAGTCTGTGGTGCTGGAAGTGCTCGAAACGGTGGGTTTTACTTCGTTGACAACTGCACCGAGCTGGCGGAGACCCTTGAGGGTGCCTTCCCGGTCGAACCAGTGCTCGATGGTCATCATTCCGTCGTAGCCATCTTCGACCAGACATCGAACGACGTCGGCGTGGGTTTCGCCAGTGTCCCAGATGGGGTCGAGCTCTCCGTGGGTGTTCAACTTGACGTGAACGCCCCGAATCAATCCTCTGAGGTGGCGATAGCCTTCGGTGGGGGGCTGACCGAGGTGTGCGCCCGAGTCGATTTCCCAGATGGCGTGAACGGAGCTGGATCCAAGCGCGTCGATGACCTGTCGCGTGTGGGCTTCGGTGATGCCGATCGTTCCCCCGTTGACTTCTATACACATCGTGATGCCTTCGGCTTCGGCGTGCCTGACGGCAGGTTCGAGGTTCTCAACGATGCGATCGATAAACTGCTCGAGGGGCGGCGGTTTCCAACGCTCTCCGACCTCGGACTAAAAGGGAAACGCCCGAACGAGGTCGGTTCCGAGGGTGTGGGCGATTTCGGTTGTGCGGACGAGGATGTCCAGCTGGCGCGAGACGGCTTCGGTGTCTTCGATGTCGCACTTTGCGAAAGGTGGGAGAAGCATCCCGGCATTCACGTCGTGCCTGGCCTGCGCGTCCTTGACGCGCAGGACCTCCTCATCCGTCAGCTGCTCGATGGTCTTCCCGTAGAGACCCTTTCTCAGCTGAACGGTTCTTATGCCAGCCTCGACTCCGAGCGCGAGCGCCTCATCGAAATCGTCGGACATTTCCCCCGTGATGTAGCATAGATCGATCATCGTCTACGCAACGACGGCCTCTTCGCCGAGGTTTTCTTCGATCCAGGCTTTGAGCGGGACGTCTTCGGGTTTTGGCGATGTGTAGCCGTGCCCACCGGTCTGGCTGACGCCCAGAAGCTGCTGCTGAATGGGGTCGCAGTTGTCCAGGTAGTGCTCGACCGTCATATCGTCGCGCGGCCGAAGCCAGCGATAGGAGTAGCCGTAAAAGAGGACCCGACGGGGATCGCGGTAGTAGTTCGCGCTTCCCGAATGCCAGATTCGTCTGTCGAACACGATGGCGGATCCTTTAGGCGCGCAGACCTGGACGCCACCGTCGGGAATGGACTTCCGGTCCTCGCCGGGGAACGAACTCCACAGCTGGCTGCCGGGGATGCACGTGAAGTTTCCGCGGCCGACTTCGGAGGTGTCGCTCAGGACGAACGCGACTTTGAGGGATATCATCGGCCGAGGCTGCGTTTCGATGTCGATGTTGAGACGGCCGCTGTCCTGATGGAATCCGACGCCCGGTCCGTCCTTTTCGAACGTTTTACCTTCCGGTTCGCACGGTGTCACGATCTGATGCGTGTGGTAGAGCTGGATGTGCCAGCCCATCAGGCCGAACACCTTGGGGAACGTCTTGTACCAGTCGACAAGCTGCACATACGCTTCATCGCGTCCGATAAAATCGAGCAGGTTGGTGCGATCGTTCGGACCCCCGTCGATTTCCTTCCTGTATTCACCGTCGACACGATCCACAACAGGAACGAGTTCGTCGATGAGGTCGTCGGGCAGCACATCGTCGATGGTGAAGTATCCATCCCGCTTGAAGCGGATCTCTTCTTCCTCAGTCAGCAGATGGTCGAGACATCTGGGGTCCATAGTTGATCTCCGTGGGTCAGATTCGGCCGGTCCTACCTGTAGACGCTCCGATTACGCCGGTTCACCCTCGCCGATGTGTTCGTCGATCCAGGCCTTGAGCGGCACATCCTCCGGCTGTGGTGACGTGTAGCCGCGACCACCGGAATGCGTGACACCGAGAAGCTGCTGTTGGATCGGGTCGCACCGGTCGAGGTAATGATCGACCGTCATGTCGTCTCGTGGCCTCAACCACCTGTAGGAATAACCATAGAAGAGGACGCGTCGAGGTTCGAGCCAGTAGTTGGCGCTGCCCGAGTGCCAGATGCGTCGATCGAAGAAGACGGCGGTGCCGGCAGGTGCCAGGACGGGCGTTGCGCCGTCGAGCAGGTCCTTGCGATCCTCGCCGGGAAAGTCGTTGCGAATCTGGCTTCCCGGTACGACGTGGAAATTCCCACGGTGCGGCTCGGATGTGTCGGTCAGGAAGAAGCCGATTTTGAGCGAGACCATCGGGCGTGGTTCGGTTTCGAAGTCACTATTGAGCTGACCGCTGTCCTGGTGCCAGCCGAGGTCGAGCCCATCCTGTTCGAGGGTCTTCCCATCCGGCTCGACAGGGGTGCAGGTCATGTGAGTGTGGTAAAGCTGGACGTGCCAGCCAAGGATGCCCCAGACCTTGGGGAAAGTCTTGTGCCAGTCGAGAAGCTCCAGAAAGGCATCGTCTTTTCCGATGAAGTCGTAGTGGTTGATCCGATCGTACGGACCGTGTCCGAGCCGGGCCCGCTCTTCGCTGTCGACGCGGTCGAATGCTCCCTTAAGTCGCGCCACGTGCTCGGGTTCGAGGGCGTTCTCGACCATGAAGTAGCCATCCTGCTTGAACTGAACGGCTTCTGCTTCAGTGAGCTGGTAATCGAGACAGCGTGGGTCCATTCTTTGAGTCTCCCTGTAAGGAGCGAGTAAGACGCGAGGCGCAAGCCTCAAGATAGTCCTCGAGCAAGTATCAGGAAAGCGGCTCGGTCCGAGCGAGGGTGAGCGCGGCGGCCAGGTGGAGACGTGTGGCCTTCGTGAGGTGCTCGATGTCGATGCGTTCCGGGATGTCCTGTTCGGTATGGTAGGCTGCGTCGGCGTAAGGCCAGGAGCCGATGTTGATGATCGCGTGCGGATAGCCTGCGTTGACGAATGAGCCGTCATCGTCCCCCGGACGTTCCCGCTGCTCTACGCGATGGTCCAGACCGATGTCGTAAAGCTGGTTGAGACGTTCCATCAGCCGGGCAAACGGTTCGCCCGAGGGTTCGGTAAACAAGGTGACGCCGGGGTGACGGCCCGCAAGACGATCTTCTTCCCGGACACCACAGACACTGTCGGTGTTGATGATCGCGACGAGACGGTCGTCTCGTTCCTTTGCCTTGGTCGCTGCGGTGACGCTGGTCCAGGGGCGGTGCTCTTCGTTGCAGAAAAGGAATCGGACGGTTCGGGTCGGGTCCTGGTCGGCCAACAACCGTGCTACTTCGAGAAGGACAACGACCCCGCTCGCATTGTCGTTCGCACCGGGAGAATCGACCCAGCTCTGAGAATCCTAGTGCGCCAGAAGAAGGACGATGTCTGCGGGATCGGTCGAACCCGTCCGTTCAGCGTAAAGGTTCTCGGCGGTATACCAGGGATCTTCCGGTTCCGGTCTCGAATACTGAGAAGCTTTGGGCTTTGTCTCGTCGCATCTGAACGCCTGAACCTGAACCGGCTCACGGGTCACGTCGTAGCCGCACGACTCGAGATTGGACTGGATGTAAGCGTCCGCCTCGTCGAGCGAGCTGCGGGATTCGCCGGGTCGATGGTGGTTCAGTTTTCTCATCGGCAGGGGTGATTTCGAGAGAGCGAAAAGATTTTCTTGAAGGCGTTCGCCGGACACCTGTGTGAGGGCGTCGGTGATGGTCGCATCGTGGGTGGGATCACTCAAAACGTACCTCGAGTTCAGTGGGCATCGCGGGTGCCGGGGTGTGGTGGTGATCGGCGGGTGGCGTGATGAGGTAATGGTACTAGAGCGAGGGGATTTCTCCGGCAGCAGGAAGGAGGACGCGAATGCGAGCATCGACGTTGGACTCAAAGCGAACGGCCCCGGTCTCGCCCCATCCGTCCATCGACGCAATGTCGACGGTCGATTCGTCGTTGGTGACGACCATCCAGCTGGTCGGGTGCCCGTCATTCCGTTGCCGGGCACCCGACGCGACTTGGACCGGATTGACGCGCAGGTCCAGGTCGGTGTCGATTTGAAGGCGCGTCCCATCACTGACCTTCCCGGTCAATGCGGTGTCGATTTTGCACCACGAAACGCGCGAATAAAACGTGATCCATTGGGTAAAGGCGATCGTGCCGAAGACGCTGTCGACTCTCAGACGACCTGCCTACGGCCCCTCCGTCTCGATCGCGATCTCTCCCGCGCTCGCAGCAACCGAATCACCATCTTCGAAAACCAAATGAGGCGGCGACGATCCAGTCCGAAGAAAATGTTTGAGCCCGGGCGGGATGGGGCCGAGCGGTCCCTTACCTTTTCGCTGGTCGCGATCGCAGGTGGCCTGTGAAACAACGGTGTAGGGTTCGAGAAGGACCGTGTAGGTAAGCGGGCCCTGACGTACGATGCACCCATCACTGGTGGACTCGACCGTGACGGGGTTGGGCGGATCCACGTTCGGGGCGACGCCCGGACCGTATTCGAGGATGAATCGTTCCGAGCCGAGCGCGGGAACGCGAGCTCCGAACACGAGTCGGGCGGTTTGGACGGAGCCGTCGTCCCAGGTCTGGTCGACATCGATCTGCAGAGCGATCTCTTCCCGGTCCTGGTTGGAAAGACGGGCTTCGGCCGGGGTTGGAAGGTCGCCAGGATTGAAGGTCACGGGAATCGTGGCCGGGAAAGCTCCACGGCGAAAGCCGTCTCGCTCGGTCAGGGTGAACGATCGGGTCATGGGTCGGCTCTGGTCAGACGCCAGACATCGCTTTCCATGTTGTTTCCCGCGACCATCCAAAGCGCGTCT
>CEVA01195147.1_pt1 | contig 29321 bp, 30 predicted proteins | sample 361521 | NCBI WGS metagenome assembly CEVA01 (sample SAMEA2622823, study PRJEB7988) | marine metagenome | isolation source: saline water (ENVO:00002010), including | reverse complement strand
AGGCGACCGGCTTCAATGATGGCTTGAAGAGCTCCCGTCCGGATGTCGAAGAGCACCACGACGAAGCGTGCGGTTGCGCCCTTGAAGGTGCTATAGACTTTGGCACCTGCGACACCGAGGCTCTCATCAGCGGCGCCCATGAGGTTGAGAGCTCCGCTGTTGATTTGTGCCCGTCGCCGCCCAACATTGCTGGATGTTCCTTGGCCTTGCCGAACCAACGAGGATTCGACAGCCGCAAGGGCAAGTTCCATGTCAGCAAGATGCTCTACATCAGACTCGTTCAGGTAGATCGCCATGGGGGACTCCGATTGGTTCCGATTGGTGTTGATGCGCCATGGCGCACCTAGTCTGGGCATTGTAAGCACGTGGTGTTTCTTCGGTCAGCGCCGATAGTTGATTTGCGGAGTACAGGTATGAGCCTCGACCATGAGTGCTTCCTATGATTTTCCTGACCCTGCATGTCTTGCTCAACGTGGTGTTTGCACTATCTACACGTGTGGCGCAGGCCGGCCGATATGACTATTTCTTCATTGCGACCGTTAACTACGTGTTAGCTGCCGTGGTAGCCACGATATGGGCTGTCCTCAGCGGTTCGTTGGAGATCGACCAGGCAACATTGATTTTTGGTGCGGTTCAGGGCATCCAATACGCCGGAACCATGGTGGGTGTGTACTGGTTGCTTATGCGTTCAGGCGTGGGCGTGACGTTTATCCTGCTTCGCCTGTCTGTGGTGATTCCTACGGCCGTTTCGATTGTAGTGTTTGGGGAACGGCCGGGTCCGATCGCCATCATGGGGCTCACACTACTGCTCGTTTCTATCCCCTTACTTGCGGGATCGCGGACGGTAGTCCGTGGGGAAAGGTCCGGCTGGTACTGGCCATCCATCATTGGTCTGCTTGTATTTACTGGTGCTGGAATAGCTGCGTCAAAGGCGTTCAATGAATTGTCTGAGCCCACTCACGCGCCGATGTTCGTGTGCGTCGCGTTCGTGGCATCGGTTCCGGTTGCCGTTGGGATTTATATGTGCAGGTATCGATTGCAACCAGATCTTTCTCAGCGCATGGGCGGGGCCTCGACCGCGAGGCCTTGGGTTATTGGCGCGATTATGGGAACTGCCAATGTTGTCCAACTCACATTTCTGGTGGCGGCTCTCGACGTGTTGCCTGGAACGATTGTGTTTCCGATCCAAACGTCGGCGGCCATGCTATTAACCACCGCTGCTGGGATGTTGTATTGGCGCGAGCGTCATGGGCGGACCGCTGGCGTTGGTGTACTCACGGCGGTGATTGGGATGGGTCTGGTCAATGTATAAATGCATCGGGCATCTCAGTTGATGATGGCTTTATGATGGTTGTTGGCTCACTGGATTACTTTTTGGTGACCATTCGTTGGCGCCGGTGATCGCATCTAGCATTTGCATTGTTTTCACCGCATCTACAAGCGTGGGGGAAGGGAACTCCACAGGATTTCCAGTTTGTACGGCGCGAAGAAAAGCCTTGGATTCTCCCGGGAATCCAGGCTTGAGCCGGCGATCGAGCCCCGTCAGGCTGAACTGGACCGGTTCACGGTTTCGCCGGGTAAGCGTGCAAGAATCTTCTAGCGTATGCCCCGAGGTCAGCGTCGCCGTTGCGGTCCGTACTTGGTAGCGATGACCACCTCTCTGCGCAAAGTGATCAGCTAGGGCGCGTCCGATGGCCCCGGACTCGAAATCGATGATGGCACTGAAGGAGTCAGGAACTGGCAGTCCTACCTTGCGTTGGACCGCCGAAACTTGGGCGATGTCACCGCCGAAGTAGCGAATCAAGTCGAGTGCATGAATGCTGTTGGCATACACCCACCGGGCAGCGACTTCGGGAGGGAAACGAGGGTCGTCCCATTTGGGTCCGACATCTTCATCTGCATGGACGGTGACTGACACGACCTCGCCGGTTTCCAGCAAGGCGTCACGGCCTGCCATCGTGTTTGAATAAAACCTTCGATTAAGTCCGACAGTTGCCATCGTCCCCGTTTCATTGGCGACGGCGGCCAGACGTTCTGTGTCGACGGTGTAGAGGCCTGGTGGTTTCTCGATGAAAGTTGGAGTGCCGGCCTGCAGGAATAGTTCGGCAATATCAGCGACTGCGAGCACGCTCACGAGTACATAAACAGCGTCGTACTGCCCCCATGCCTGAAGGCTTTCTACACTCGTGAATGTTTTGTCCACACCGAACTCGTGGGCGGCAGTGCTGACCGCCTGAGCATCAATGTCGCAGAGTGCTACGACGGTGCTCTCGGGCAGCGCCTGTAGGACGGGGATGTGCTTGCCTGCGATGTTCTTGGTTCCGACGACCGCGCAACGCACGGGGGGTTCGACACGCATGTAGATTTACCGATAGACGTTTGGATAACCCGTATCCTCGCATGTGAAGCGATTCTTGGGGCACCGTTGTATGGCAGCAGGGAAGACCTCGTTGACGGCTGATCTTCGACGTTTAGGTGTAAACGCAGGCGACTTGGTGATGGTGCACAGTTCGTTGCGAAGTCTCGGTATGGTTAACGACGGTGCACAGACGGTGGTGGATGCCGTTCTTGATGTACTCGGTCCTTCGGGAACGCTTGTTGGCCCCTCATTCACCTTTGGATCAGTTGGATCTGCTTCGTTCGTCTTTGATGTGCTCAAGACACCGTCGGAGATGGGGGCAGTCTCTGAAGAGATTCGCCGGCGGGCTGGTCGACGGCGGAGCGTGCATGCCTCTCATAGCGTTAGCGTTATTGGCCCTTTGGCCCCTGAACTCTTTGCAAGTTACGGGGAATCGGCGTGGGATTCGGAAAGTCCGCTGGCGAAGGTGATTCAGCTCGGCGGGAAGTTTTTGTTGCTAGGGGTGACATATCAAAGCTTCACCGCAGTTCACGTGCTGGAGATCGAATTTGGGCTTCGGCACCGAAGTGTTCAATCGATACAACGGGAATATTTGAATGAGGATGGGGTTCGCACAACTCTTGCAAGCACCGTTTATCCGAGAGCTACAGGTTATCCGGGCTACGATTTCAATCGACTGGGTCAGGCTATGGAAGATGCGGGGATCGTTAAGGCTGGTCCTGTCGCGAATGCGGTCGGACGGCTGGTTCCCGGTGACAAAATGCGTGGCTTTGCGGCTGGTAAGTTGGCTGAGGACCCCAATTATTTTCTCAAGCAGGGTGGCTCGGTGACGTCACTGCAATACGGCGCTACGCTCGAACTCGAACGTGGTGATCTTTCCGTTCTCGATCCGAATGCGATTTACACTGGGCCTTAAGGCTGAATGCGCTGCCCGGTCATGGTTAGCGCCGAGCTGCAGGAATCGCGACAGGCTGACGTTGCCCGGTCTCGTTTGCTCGATACGCTGCTTGGATAGCTTCGTTAACCCACATCCCGGCTTCGTTTTCTAACGGAGGTGGTGTGCCATCAAGACAGGCCTGAAAGAAGGCACTTGTCGTGAGGTCGTACTCGTTTTGGGTCGCCGCTTCAGCATCGAACGTCCATGATTTATGTGGTGCACCGGCATGGATGCCGGTGTGGGACATCCATTCCAATGGGTCTCCGCGTCGCGAGCCTTGGGGGTTAAAGCGCAGCCAACCGTCACGACCCCATAGCAAAAACCCAAAATGTCTACCGGAGCCATATTCAGACTTGCTCGTGTAGTAACCGCAGTTCAAGTTTCCGATCATTCCCTTCGAAAACTCGAGCGTTACGGCGGCTGCGTCTTCAACTGGCAGGGGTTCCCCACCAACGACACGTGTCAGCGCGCTTACCGAAACAAAGTCATCCCCTGTAACGTATCGCATGAGATCGAGGTAGTGGCAGCCGAGGAATGTCAGGTTGCCTCCGCCAGCGCGAGCCTTGTCGAAGACCCATCCACCCTGCAACGTTTCCCAGTCGTGTGTGCGGTCATGATCGGCCACGAACCACGCCTGGCACGCAAACAGATCTCCCAGTAATCCTTCCTGAACAATTTGTCGTGCTTGCTGCACGATGGGTCGCTGGCGCGTCGTGTAAGCAATTGTCAGATTAAGGTTGGATTCCTGCGCCTTGCGATAAAGTCGCCGATAGTCTTCAATGTCTACGAATCCTGGTTTCTCGTGCCATACGTGACACCCAGCTTCGAGTGATGTCTCAATCATGTGAGGCATCCGCCAAGCCTCCATTGTGACCAGGGTAGCGGCGGGCTTGAACTCGTTGAACAACTGCTCAGGACTTGTGTAGGTAGCAGTGACGCGGTCGCCAACCGCTTCACTCGCGGCCGCCAATGTCTCACCGGTAGGATCAAGAATTGCGACTTCGCCCACTTCCGGATTCTTGAGCGCTCCGTATTGCGAGTTCAGATGATTGCCTGTTGGTTCGATTATTAACGCGACGCGAATTTGGTCTGCCACAGCGTGTTCCCACGATCTACGCCACCTTTGGTGGCCGTAACATGCTATGAGTGTGCCCGGATTTGTTAGCTGGCGCCAGATGCCCGGGTGATTGTGATGTCGGTCTTTTGGGTCCAGACCTCGTTGAATACCAACGGTAAAGGCCGCTGGAGACGGTGTTGGGTTGAGGCCGTCGCACCCTTGTGGACTTCGTGTCGGTCGCGTCCGCGGACCTCGTGGTACCAAGGTAGTTCACGCTCATCAGCATTGATTTCACGGCGGAGGATAAATTCGGCTTGGTCGAACGTGCTGAACGCTACCGCGGTCAAGAACACGCGGTCGAGACCTGTGCCGTCCCACGTTGTGAGGTCAGGCAGGATCAATGGTTCCGTGCAGACTTGGAAGGTCTCGTTGCTTTCGTCGTAATTAATCAATTCAATAGGGAACTCGACCGTGATGGTGAGGCCCAGGTCTTCTTCTCGGTAGACACAGGTTGCGTTCATAAGCGCAGCGTCTTTTGTTGCCGTGATGACGTCAGAGGCGGTTAGTACGGGGTCAGATGCTTGGAAGTGATGGATGTCGATGGTGAATCCGGCAAATCCTTCGGAAATAGGGCTTCGATGCACGTGCTCCTTCTCGGTAGAGGGTCGTTTGGCGATCGGGATCCGGATCGAATCCGAGTAGACCCCTCTAAATTCACCGCTCGGAATTTGAAACAGGTTTTCAGTGACGATGGTGTATTCGGTCCGACAGGGAGCGATGACGTAGCAGGTAAAGGGAGTGCCGTGGTCCGGACGGACTTCAAGGCGGGCGTCGGCTTTTAGTCGAACACTGATGACGTCTCCTCGGTCAGCCAACAGCCCTCCTGGATACTTGTAGATGGGGTCGGGCGTGAACGGATGGTGGGTCCAGGTTAGAAATGATCTGGAAAAATCGATCATGCGAAGCAACCTGCGTGGTGAGAGGTCCCGTGAGGATACCGGTGTTTCCGAGGGGATTCGCCAGTACGCGGTAGGCTCCCATGCGGTCGGTTGCATCGGAGGGGTGCGATATGCGAATCACGAGTGTGACTTGTAGTTTTATTAATGACGGCAGCCGGAACTGGCCCATTGTGCAAGTGGGAACGGATGCCGATGTAACCGGTATCGGTGAAGCCTATCCGGTTGGTCCCGACAAGGCTGTTGCCGAGACGGTTCGATATTTTGAAGAGTGGCTGCTTGGCTTCGATCCGTTCGACGGTGAGCGCATTTGGCACGAACTATATGCTGGGAGTCGTTTCCCGACGGGCTCTGTCATCACTTCCGCAATTAGTGGCATTGATCAAGCGTTGTGGGATATCAAGGGGAAGGCGCTGGACGTCCCCGTCTACCAGTTGCTCGGTGGCAAAGTTCGTGACCGTATTCGGGTATACCAGTCAGCACGTGGTGACACGCCGGAAGCGCTAGGCCAACACGCGAAACGGCTCATCGAAACCTATGGCTTCACGGCCTTGAAAATCAGCCCGGTTGCTGGGGGGCGGGATGCTGAGCCGTGGGCACATCATCTTGATGACGCGGAGGCTCGGATGGCTGCGGTTCGGGATGCCGTGGGTGATGAAATCGATATCGGTGTTGATCCACACGCCAAGATTTTTGAACCAGCGTGCGCACTTGAGATGGCCGAGCGAATCAAGGCGTATCGACCCATGTTTTTCGAAGAGCCGGTGCGGCCAGAACAATTCGAACCGTTAGCAAAGGTTGCTCGAAAGTCACCCATTCCGATTGCCACGGGGGAATGCTTGTATACCAAGTTTGAGTTTCAGCAGCTTCTGGCTACCGGTGGTGCCGACATTATCCAACCGGATGTCTGTGTGACGGGTGGGCTAACCGAAATGAAAAAAATTGCAGCAATGGCAGAAGCTCATTATGTGTCTGTTGCTCCCCACAATCCGCTCGGGCCTTTAGCTACAGCGGTTAATGTGCACTTTGCGGCCACTGCTCCCAATTTTCTAATCCTCGAATACCAGGTCGATGATGCTGGCGTCCGAGCGGAAGTGCTGGATGCCCCAATTCGTCTGCAGGACGGCTACGCATGTATTCCAGATCGCCCCGGCTTAGGGGTGGCTCTCACGGAAGGGATTCTTGAAAAATATCCGTATGTCGCGTGGCGACGAGGTCGCCCGACAAAAGCGGACGGAATGCTCGCGTATATCTAGGTTTAGCGCCTTGCTCAACTGGATGCGGTGAAGCAGGGCTTGTCGCTAAGAAGCTCGAATCCATTGACAACGTTTTCTTCCAGTGGTGCAGCATGCACGGTGCGCCAGAACTCAAGGAACGGTTTCAACGCGGTTGGCACCTCATCGGCCGTCAAAAGATCGGTAGCAGTTTTAACGGTATAGCTTGCCTCCTCAAGGCTGGCATAGATATGGATGCTCCCGTAGTCGAATTGGCTTGGTGCCAGCCCGAACATGTTTGGGGAGAGGCCGCGTAGCAGCATTACCCGTTCGACACCCAGGGCCGGAGCGAACGAGTGAAAGGCCTGTTCAAAAGCCTTGTGGTCGGCCTCAGCCGTTAGCTTGTAGAACCGAACAGAGACATATTGGGCCATCAGGTTTTCCTCCAATCGATATGGGGTAAGTCAGTTGAGTCGTTCATGCAAAATTGATCCGGTGTGGGCTAACGTGGCGGCCGGTACCAGTCCAAAGTTGTAAACCATGACGCGGTCTGGATGGATGCTGGCGATTCGGTCCGCACGAGCTACGAAGCCTGGGCCGTGCGGGTCGGTGTCGTAGTGGGCCGTCTGGTTAATTGTTATCTGAATATCGGTGCTAGCAGCGCGCACCGTTTGAATCTGCTTGTTGGCAGTTTCTGCTTCGTCGGTTGGATCGGCGATCATCAGGGCGTTGATGGTGTGCAGAAGATCTTGAAGCCGTAGGCCGTCCATAGCCCAGCCCGGGGATGCTCCACTGATGCCTAGTCTTACGTTATGTCCCCGAAGGGCGTGTCGCACAGTCTTGACGGTTCCTGCCGCAGCTTGGTCCCTAGCTTCAAGGTAGCCACGGAAGTCTTCGTTATGGTCGCAGCGTTCGGCTACTAGTTCGCTTATCGGCGGATCGTCTGCACCTGGCATCAAGGGATGGTTTAGATATTCCCGCAATTCTCGGGCAACAATTCCTCGGATGTGTTCAGGGTCCACGCCATGTGCTCGAGCGGCTGACATGGAATGCTCGTTAAAACATAAACCCGAAAGAAAACTTGCCCATGGAGACATGTATACAAGGATTCGTGGTCGTACCCAACCGTACGTGAATTCAGGGTAGCCGACATTTTCAAGGGTGATGTTGTCAATGGGGAACTGCTCGCACAAATCACAGAGCAAATTCGACAAGTAGGCTCGGACATCGGGATGGGCCGGGCAGGTGGCGGCATAGCTTCGGTCGCCAAAAGCGTTTTCGATGGCTGTGTCCGGATACGTTCGAGCGATCCATGGTTGGAACATTCCGATGACCCATGCGTTCAGTCGCATGTCACGGTTGCTGGCGGCGGTTGCCACTTCTCCGTACACGTCGAGGACCGCAGATTCGTCGTGCACTTTGGGACGGATTCTTCCGTATCGAGGCAGTTGAGGATGGAAGTACACGGACCCTTGTTCCGAATAAAACTGGGTTCGGTGGGGATTTCTCGCGGAATAAGTGGCTATGGCGTGGTAATTCGGGCACAGATCAATGGCAGAGAAGTGGTGTTGCTTTAACCAGTCAAGGGCGGTTGCAGCACCTTCGTCTGCAATGTCCCATGGGTAAGCCCAGACAGATAGTTCAGTCGGCACGGTACGCTTAGTGTGTATCGAATGGTTCATCCTAGAGTAAGGACGAATCTGTTGCGACAAGTGACCCGACGTATATGAATGTTTTGATGGTTGGTTCGGGAAGTATTGCAGGATTCCACGCCCGAGCGATTCGAGAACTTGGGCACTCGTTATATTCCGTAGTCGGTCGTCGTGCGGCACAGGTCGCGGAATTTGCCGGAGAGACTGGATTTTCTGCTCACGGCATCGATCTGGATGCAGCGCTGGATGATCCCGCGGTTGACGCCGTTGTAATTACTTCGCCGAGTGATTTTCATCGCCGGCACGCAGAGTCGTCGCTTGGGCGCCGCTTGCCAACACTTCTCGAAATTCCAGTCGCTACATCTCTTCGTGACGCACTAGCTATTGAATCGGCGCAACGCGTTGCTGGTGTACCCGTGATGGCTGCGCACACGCGCCGTTTTCATCCTGCCATGCAGCACTTGCGGGCTTTAATTTCCGATGGAGCTCTCACCGTCCATCAGGTGGCGCAGCGCTATGGCTTTATTCGGCGGAAGAATGTGAACTGGGTGGGTTACGAACGGAGTTGGACCGATAACCTGATCTGGCACCACGGTGGTCATGCGATTGATGCTTGGATGTGGGTGCTTGGGGTTACGGAGGTAGAGATTTCTTCACGGCTTGGGCCACCCCATCATCATTTGGGCATACCCATGGACATTGCGTTGGCCCTTGAAACGGCTGATGGGGTGGTGGGCACCATTACGCTCTCGTATAACACCCATCAACCCTTGGACGACGCTATTTTCATTGGCGAAGAAGACACTATCCATGCGAATTACGCGACAGGCACGCTTGTCGGTAAGGACGGGGTGATTATGGATGCGGGGATGACCGAGGTGGTCCCCCATTCGGTTATTACGGCACAGGACCGAGAGTTTTTTGATGCCATTTCAGACGGTCGAGACCCTGATCCAACCATTGCTGATGTATTACCGGGCTTGCGGGCACTGCAAGTTGTGCAGGACGAGTATGACCGGCGGCAGTCGTCATGACTGATGGTCAGGATGTGCCCTCTGGACGAGTGGTGTATCTCAATGGGGATTGGGTTCCAGAGCGAGATGCCGCAGTGTCTATTTTTGATTCGTCCCTAATCTGGGGCGACGCCTTGTTCGAGACGACTCGTACGTTTCAGCATGAGCCCTATCGTCTGGATGCGCACCTGGCGCGCTTGGAAGCCTCACTGGCGGGTGCGGGTGTCGATGCCGGCTGCTCGATGAATGAGCTTGGGGCATTAACCCGGGAGCTCATTGAGAGGAACCAGGATCTTTACGAACCGGATGTTGATTTTCTGATTGTTCATCAGGTTTCCTCTGGGACATTCGGTCGATATCGAGATGCAGGGATTCGCCAGGGGCCGACAATTGTGATTTATGGATACCCTCTCGTGGGGATGCTTGGCGATGCTGCCGCATGGTTTGATGATGGGCTGCATGCGGTTGTGCCTCGTCAGCGTGCCATCCCTTCTCGGTTGCTCGATCCAAAGCTCAAGAGTCGTTCACGACTCCATTACCAGGTTGCTAATCACGAGGTGGCGTCCTACGGGCCTGATGCCTGGGCGGTCTTGCAGGGTGAAGATGGTTTTCTGACCGAAGGCACCGGGTCGAATTTTTTTGTCGTTCAGGAGCGTGAGGTGCTGACGGCGCCTGGCCATGGGGTGCTACGAGGGGTGACTCGTGATTCGGTGCTCGAACTGGCTGGTGAACTTGGCCTCACGGTGCGGGAGTCGAATTTAGAACCCTACGACGTGAGAACGGCTGACGAAGCATTCTTTACCTCGACGCCCTACTGCCTTATTCCAGCGACTCGCTTTAATGGATCTTCGATTGGTGACGGTAGCGTAGGACCGGTCTATCGGCGGTTGGCGGATGCCTTTATCGAAACCGTTGGGGTTGATTTTATCGCGCAAGCAAAGAGCTACGTTGGACGCACTGGGTAGTTTTCTGCTCACTCAACTCGCATGGATTTTGTCGGGTAAGCAGAGTGAGCGGTGCAGTGTGCACCATAACAGTGTCCGTCCTGGATGATGGTTCCTCTCAGCTAGACGGCAACCATACCGTGCGGATCGATAACGTATTTCTTTGCAGCACCCTTATCGAAGTCCTTGTAGCCTTTGGGGGCTTCGTCCAGTGAGATCACAGTGACATTCACCGCCTCCGCTGGACGTGTTTTCTCATGAAGGATGGCCTGCATCAATGGGCGGTGGTAGCGCATGACAGGGCACTGGCCGGTTGTGAAGTCGTGAGATTTTGCCCACCCAAGGCCAATTCGAATCCCTAAGTTTCCAACCTTCGCATTTTCATCAACCCCACCTGGGTCTCCGGTTACGTATAGACCAGGAATGCCGATGGAGCCGCCAGCCCGCGTCACTTCCATCAGTGAATTGAGGACAGTTGCAGGGCGTTCCACATTGCTTTCTGATCCGTGGCCGCGCGCCTCAAAACCCACGCAGTCGACCGCGCTGTCAACCTCTGGTTCACCTACGATCTGGTCGATTTGCTCGGCGAGCGTCGCGTCTTGGGTGAGGTCAACGGTCTCACAGCCAAAGCTTCGAGCTTGAGCCAGTCGCTCAGGGATCATGTCTCCTACGATCACGAGGGCGGCGCCGAGAAGTTGGGAGCCGGCTGCTGAAGCCAGTCCCACAGGTCCGCCACCAGCGATGTAGACGATAGACCCGGGTCCGACACCTGCGGAAACCGCACCATGAAATCCGGTAGGAAAGATGTCGGAAAGCAGTGTCAAGTCTCGTATTTTTTCGAGTGCTTGGTCGGCGTCAGGAAATTTTAGGAGGTTGAAGTCGGCGTACGGAACCATAACGTACTCAGCCTGACCTCCAACCCAACCACCCATATCGACGTAACCGTAAGCTGCGCCTGGTCTGGCCGGGTTTACATGTAGGCAAATACCTGTCTTGCCTTCTTTGCAGTTTCGACATCTGCCACAAGCGATATTGAAAGGCACCGAAACGATGTCGCCGACCGAAATGAACTCAACATCTTGGCCTGCCTCAACCACTTGGCCGGTGATTTCGTGCCCCAGTACGAGGCCGGACGGCGCGGTGGTTCGGCCACGAACCATATGTTGGTCGCTACCACAAATGTTGGTGGCGACTACTTTGAGGATTACCCCGTGTTGGCATGACCGGGTACCTAAGGACAACTCCGGATAGTCGGTTGTTTGAACTTCCACATTATGTGGGCCGAGATAAACCAAGCCACGATTCGAAGCCATGGTGGGGTTCCAAGCGGACGCTGACGGGTGCACCATACTGCACATTGGTGAATGAGCCGAACTTGTGGCGTGTTCCTGGTGCTCGGGTCAGCTGATCAACCCATGGTTGGCTTGAACATTTGAGCGCTCCGTATCGAGTGGAAAAGATTCCGGTTAGGGATCGTTAGCTTTCTGCCTCGAGGGCCGCGAGGATGCCCATCATTTGCCCGGTAGCAAGGGCTCGTCCACGGTGTCCCCAAGGTGTGTCGTTGGTCATGTGCGGTACATGGTCGTCGATGAGGAATCCTGTAAAGCCTCCTCTGTAGAGGGTTCGCATGGCTTCGACGATATCGACGTTCCCATCTCCGAGAAAGCATTCGTTGAACGTAGGCACAGTGCCTTGAACATCTCGGAAATGCATGTAGAAAATCTGGTCCTTTGACAGGAAGTGTTCAATCGTGCTGATTACGTCTTCACCCATCTCAGACCAGCAGCCCATACAGAAGTCAAGACCGTTGTTGGGGCTGTCGGCAATGGCCATCGCTTTTTTAAAGCCCTTAAGAGAGCTCATTATTCGAGCTACGCCGCCTAGAGGTGATATTGGGGGGTCGTCTGGATGGAGGGCCAGACGCACGCCACTTTCTTCTGCCACGGGTAGAACTGCGTGCGTGAAAGTTTCATATGTTGCCCAGAGACGATCCGCATCAAAATCGCTGGCATGTGTGTTGTGATTGTCGACAAGTTTGTTCATGTCAAACGCTGTAACGAGGGCCCCCCCTCGGGTTGGGGTGGTTTTCGAGGTGCGCCACACACCGTTTGGCATCCAGTGGTATCCCAGGATTGGGATCTCGGCCTCACCCAGGCTGCGTATCGTGTGCTGGTAGTTTTTGATCTGGTGCCAAGCTTCTTCGGTGCCCAGCATGGCCTGATCGTAAAACTGAGTTGGTACGTTCTCGATCGACTCGATCCGAAGCCCAAAGTCTTCGACACGTTTTCGAAGGCGAATCAGATCGCGTGATTCCCAGCGTTCCTCGCCAGGAAGCCGGGGGGTGTTGAGCACTATTCCGCTGACGCCCATCTGGGCAGCGAAACTCAGGAGTTCTGTTGTCGGCTCGTTGAATTGTCCAGTTGCGATCCGCATCATGTCGCCCATGTAAAGATCCTTTGTATGTCGCCTGGTGACAGGGAATGTCTGCCAGTTTGTTGAACTGTCTTGTCGATGTTTTTCTTGTCTGGTAAATCTAGGCGTGGTGGCATTGGATTGTAGACACAGAAGAATCGTTCTTACGTTGCGTTGAACGTATCCAACTAGAACGCGTGTGCTGTGGTTATGAGGTGTGGCGTGGTAAACGCGGTGATTAATCGGGTGTCGCGTGCATTAATTCTGGGGCGGCTTGCTAATTGGCGGCATAGTCGGATCGACTTTCATTTGCCGGATGGGACTACGGAGACAGTTGGAGATAGGGCTTCAGCCACGATCGACACCGTAAATGTGCACGACGACAAGGTTTTCCGTCGCATATTGTTAAGTGGGTCGACTGGTGCGGGTGAAGCCTATGTTGATGGGCACTGGTCGAGTCCAGACTTGCAGGGACTTGTTAGCCGGATGCTTCAGGCGCGCGACCAAGTGACGCTGGACGCTTATCTGTCGTTGCCGCGCCGACTTTTTGACTATGTGCGGCATACCTTCCGTCCAAACAGTCGAAAAGGCAGTTCTCAAAATATCCATGCGCACTACGACTTGGGGAACGAGTTTTTCGAAGTCTTTCTGGATGATTCCTTGGCGTATTCCTGCGCCCTTTGGGACTCGGCTGATGACCTGGGGGAGGCTCAACGGGAAAAGTACGAGCATATATGTCAGGTGCTCGATTTACGCGATGGCGATAGAGTCCTTGAGATTGGCTGTGGTTGGGGTGGTTTCGCTATGTATGCCGCTCTCACACGGAAGGTTCATGTGGTGGCTCTTACGATCTCGCCCAGCCAGTTTGATCTAGCGACAGCTCGTGTGGCAGCCGCTGGTCTCGAGGAGCATGTTGAGATTGTTGTTTCTGACTACCGTGACATTGATGGTCAGTACGACAAGGTCGTCTCGATAGAGATGTTCGAGGCGGTAGGCCGCGAATATTGGGATGTCTATTTTGAGATGTGCACCAAGGCTCTTCGGCCCGGTGGTTTGATGTTTTTACAGACGATCGGAATACCTGACGCTCATGTAAAGGACGACCTGCGTGCCTCGGGATGGATAAGCAAGTACATTTTTCCTGGAGGAGTTCTTCCTGCGGTTATTGAGGTTCGAGAAGCACTGCGTCGTGGCGGGGATGCTTTGGTGGTGCTAGGGAGTCGCGAAATAGGTCTTCACTACGTGAGAACACTGGATGAATGGAGGCGGAGATTTTGGAATGGTGAGGACAGGGTCCGCGCTCTGGGTTTTGACGACCGGTTTGTTCGTATGTGGGATTTCTATCTTGCTGCTTGTTCGGGAGCTTTTGAAGCCCAGGTTGTCCGGGACGTGCAGCTGCTTTTGGAGCGTCGCCACTGAGGTGTAGCCTAATTCCTAACCAACAATATCCAGTGTGAGACGTAGATCTTTCTCGACAACAACAACGGCTAGCAGGAACATGGTGGATGTTGTCATGAGGGTGTGGTGTTGGGGGAAAATCTTCTTGATGCACGGGTTTCTATCGCGCATCCTCGAGGGGTGATGCTGGCGAGCTTGTTTGTGTGGTGCGCTGGATAGTGGGGGAAATGAACGAGTGACGAAATTGGTTGATGACACGGACGCCGAGATTGGTGTTCAACTCCCGACTCGTGTGGAGCAGGCGTACACGACCTGGCAGAGCGTTCGGTACAACTGGGGATTTCTTGCTATCCATTTAGCGGTGTTCGCAGTTTTTTTTGTGGGGGTGAGTTGGCCGGCGCTTGTTACTTGCTTGGGTCTTTATTGGTTACGGGTGCTTTTTATAACGGGGTTTTATCATCGGTATTTTTCTCATCGCACTTTTGAGACGACTCGAGTTTTCCAGGCGTGTATGGCGGTGTTGGGTACGACTACCATCCAGAAGGGCCCGTTGTGGTGGGCTGGCCATCACCGGTACCACCATCGCCACTCTGACGGCCCTGAAGATGTGCACTCGCCGTTGACCGGTGGTTTTTGGTGGGCGCACATGGGCTGGTTGCTGGCGTATAACCGAAACGATACTCGTTGGCAGGAAGTCAAGGATCTTGCCAGGTTTCCTGAGCTTCGTTTGCTTGATCGTGCCTATATTGTGATTACCTTCGGGTTCGCTGGATTTGTTGCTGGTCTTGGGGTGTTGCTGGAGCGGGTTTTTCCATTCACGGGCGTCACGTGGCTCCAGGTGTTTGTTTGGGGGTTTTTTGTTGGGACAGTGCTGCTATGGCACACGACATACCTGATTAATTCCGGGGCTCATATATGGGGGTCCCGTCGTTTTCCTACCGATGACACAAGTCGTAACAACTTCTTTTTGGCACTGATCACCCTTGGTGAGGGTTGGCATAACAACCACCATAGATACCCGGGGTCTGAGCGTAATGGGTTCTTTTGGTGGGAAATTGATGTCACGCATTATTTTCTAACGGCGCTGAGTTGGACCGGGCTGATCTGGGATCTTCGACGTCCGCCTGCGCATGTGTACGAGGAGGGTGCGTCGTCGGCCTGAAAGGTGTTGCCATGAGGTGCGCGAGGTGATGCGTGTTGCGGTTACTGGTTCATCAGGCCTTATAGGGTCGGCCCTTGTAGAGACGCTTTATCGAGACGGTCATCAGGTCCTTAGGTTAGTTCGAGATCGTGCTCCGGCTAATCCTGGGGAGATTAATTGGGACCCTGATGGGAAGATCATTGACGCCGATTTGTTAGCTGGGGTCGACGCTGTTATTCATCTGGCCGGGGAGCCCATTGACGGTTATTGGTGGACGAGGGCCAAGCGTCGAAGGATTCGTGACAGTCGAGTTCAAGGTACAACGAATCTTGTGAACGCTCTGCTCGCTATGGAAAGCAAGCCTGAGGTGCTCATTTCTGTATCGGGTATCTCGTACTACGGTAATCGAGGAGACGAGCTTCTTGGTGAGGACAGTCCTGCAGGAGTCGGTTTCCTGGCTGGTATTGCGGCTGAATGGGAAGCAGCTACACGGCCGGCTGTAGACGCTGGTATTCGGGTTGTAATTCCAAGGCTTGCGCCGGTCATAAGCGCATCTTCTCCATTTGTAACCCGTCTTCGCCTACCTGTCGTGCTCGGTGTTGGGGCCTGGTTTGGTTCAGGGCGACAGTATTGGCCGTGGATTTCACTCGATGATGTAGTGAGTATTTGCAGCTTGGCGCTTACTGACGACAGCCTGCGAGGCCCGGTGATAGCTGCCGCTCCGGATGTTCCCACTTGCCGTACCCTGGTTAAGACGATGGGTGAGGTTCTAGGCCGTCCGGTACTTTTTGGTCTCCCCGCTCCACTCCTGCGTTTGGTTCTCGGAGATTTGGCTCGAGGTATGTTGCTGTCAAGTCAGCGAGTTTTCCCACATGCGCTGCTAGAAGCGGGATATGAATTTAGGTATCCAGATTTGGTCTCGGGGCTTCGGGAGGCTCTTGGTAGACGATAGCGCGTGGGGGAGGGCGGGGACTCTCAGCCCGCCGTGGCAGGTACCTTTGCCGCTATGGGAAGGTTTACATAATGCCTGTAAATGCCCTGGCGGTCGGGGCGGCCGGATTCGAACCGGCGACCTCCTGACCCCCAGTCAGGTGCGCTACCAGGCTGCGCCACGCCCCGTATGAGTGAGTCTATCAAGGGGGTCTTGGGATCTTCCCTGATTTCTGAGTTAGCCGAAGCCGTTGCTGTCTCCGCCATATAGTCCACGGCCAAGATGGCTTCTCAACGAACGGCTTGAGATCTTTCCAGCTACATTTGCGAGCGCTCGAAACGTGCCGACGTTTTCGCAACGCTGGGCCAATTGACCGGATACCTGCGAGCCGTCCGCGAAGGGCAGCCAAGCTGCGCTGTCGAGCTATTGTTGGGAGTAGGGAGCCCAGATCGTAGAGCACGGCTAGGGGTATGTACCCCAACAGTGTTGGGCCATGGTGATTCTTGGCGATGGTCCAGACTTTGTTCCGGCCTAGGTGGAAGGTCTTGAATGGGGAATCTTCGCCAGCGGTGGCGGAGCGTGCATGCATGACACGGGCTGACGGCACATGGCGTGCCTTCCATCCGAGCCATCGGGCTCGCCAAGCCAGATCTACATCCTCAAGGTATGCGAAATACGAGCCGTCAAAGCCTCCGGTTTCCTTGAGTAATTCTTTCCGGTATAGCGCGGCGGCAGCTGAGACTCCGAAAACCTCTCCTGCGTGATCTGATCCCACCAGGTCAGCGTTGCCGCGATCCCAGGCGATTCCCAAAACATCGGTAGAAATCCCCGCAGAATCCAAAATTGAGGGATTGGTAGCGAGGACAACCTGGCTCCCGAATGCGCCCACGTCGGGAAAGGCCGTAGCTGCATTCACAAGGTTTTCCAGCCAGTCGGGTTCAGGGCGTGTGTCGTTGTTAAGGGTGGCAATTAGATCCGCTCGTGCTCGAGCGATGCCGAGATTGTTGGCTTCTGCAAAGCCATGATTTTTACCGAGGCGCTCAAGAATGATGTGAGGGTAGGTTCTCGAGATCCACTCACTGGAACCATCCGTGCTTCCGTTGTCGACCACGATTGTTTCGAATTCCACGATGGTTTGGCTCATTAGTGCCGGTAGGCATTGCCGTAAATGCTGGAGCCCGTTCCACGTCGCGATTACGACCGAGGCTTGTGGGCGGTCAGGCATCATCGATTTGCAGGTCTTTTGGCGTTCGGTGACCATTGTTGCAGGAGATTGGCACGGCTGAGCTTTTATATCCCGATTACGGGTGCATGGATAGAGGGTTTAATCTCGCATGTCGAACCAGCTGACGTCGATTTCTCCAACACGTCTTCGGGCGTATGAGACATGTCCTCTTCAGTACCAGATGCGGTATATCCAAAAGGTTCCACGTGTAGATTCGCCTTCGTCAGTGGTCGGTCAGGCGGTGCACAGTGCGCTCGAAATGAACTTCATTCAAAAACGGCATGGCGGTCACGATCTTGAACTTAAAGAGGTGATGCGCATTTATGAGGATGTCTGGGATGCGCGGCTTCCAGTTGGCGCCTCGGAGTCCTCGTTGGCCGACGAATTTTCTGGTGCGTACAGTTCAGGTCAAGAAATCCTACAACTGTATTTTCAGGATGTTGCGCCAATGATCAAACCTCATTTGGTTGAACATCGGTTTGGATTCGATATCCCCGGAGTACCGGTGCGAGTGGTGGGTACGGTTGATCTTATCGATCAGGATGGTGTTGTGATTGATCACAAAACGTCTTTCGCTCAGTATTCGGAATCCTATCCCGAAACAGATCTGCAATTGCGTTGCTATGCAATCGGGTATGCGATGTTTCGTGCCGGGTCTCGGGTGGCCCCTGGGCAGTTGCCTGCGCCGTTCTTTATTCCAGATGTTCGTGTTGATGTGCTCGTGCGTAGCAATCCACCAGTGATTCAGCAGTTGCCAGCCTGTTACGACCGTGCGGATCTTGACGATTTCACCGACCGTGCGGTGAGCATCATCGCCGGTATTGAGGGTGAATCTTATGAGCCATTCTGGAGGCTCTCAGGGAGGGAGGCGGATTCTAATGTGTGCAGGAGATGCCCGTACGGTGACCGCTGCCCTGAGTCGTTACAGGGCGATAGTTCACTGGAGCAAAGCAGCAAGGGCAGAAACGACGAAAAACAGAACTGAAATAAAGATGGTGAAGTTAAAAGTTACACGGTCAATGCCGCGCCGAGCGCTAAAAAAGGAGCTGTCGCTACCGCCTAGAGCTGAACCCATGCCGGAGTTCCTGACCTGAATTAGTACCGCTGCAATGAGAATTATTGCGAGGATTAGCTGGGCTAGTTGTAGTGCGGGGTTCATGTCGCGGTCAGATCTCCCTGGGGAAAGTCGTGCCCCGTTTGTTTTGCGCCATGGCAGCGGCGGTCTCGATGGCCAGCGACATACTATCTGCTCTCGCGATGTTTTGGCCGGCGATGTCAAAAGCCGTCCCATGGTCGACGCTTGTTCTTATGATGGGAAGCCCAACCGAAACATTGATGCCGTCGAAGAACCCGGCGACCTTTACGGCTACATGTCCTTGATCGTGGTACATGGCGACGACGCCATCAAAGTCCCCATTTCGTGCTCGATGAAAGACCGTGTCAGCCGGTTCAGGTCCCGAAACATCTATGCCTTCGTCGAGTGCTTCCCTGATTGCAGGACTGATCATGGATTGGTCTTCTTTTCCGAAGAGTCCACCTTCCCCAGCGTGCGGGTTCAGGCCGCAAACTGCTATTCGGCGTTTCTCGGTCGCCAGTAATTGCAAGGAGTCGTCCATTAATCGAATGGCATGAAGAACGTTGCTGGGGGTCACCCGTCTAATTGCTTCTTGGAGCGATACATGAGTGCTGTTGTGGATCACCCGTAGCCCTGGGGCAACTAACAGCATGCGTGCTCCAGGGGATTTAGTGAGATGGCCTAGCAACTCCGTGTGGCCAGCATAGTGATATCCAGCAGCGTTGATTGCTGCTTTGTTTATGGGGGCGGTCACGATGGCTTCGACAATCCCTTCCATTGCGAGGCGGGTTGCCTCGATGACAGATTGGGCGGCAGCTTCCCCTGCTACCTTGCCAATTTCACCGATCGACATGTCTGAAAGATCGGATTGCCATGGGTCGTAGACGTTAATGCCGTGTTCATAATCATCCAATGATGTGATGTCGAATGAACGGATGGGGGTTTTGGCTGCACTTTCACCAGCTGCACGTCTCATGATCGTTTTGTTGCCGACCACGATCGGTCGACATATCGCATGTGTTGCGTGATTGCTCAGAGATTTGGCCACAATTTCTGGCCCGACCCCGGCTGGATCTCCCATGGTGATCGCAATAAAGGGACGATCTTCATGATCCATGGGTTACTCCGATGCTGGTCTCCATAACACGGTAATGGCCGAGGTGTTGGAAGGCTTTGACAAGGGATGTTGGGCCACCCATGGTGCCACCTTTGGTGACAATGCTGGCACCGTGACTTGGACTTTCACGTGCGATCCCAACTGGAACTCCCCAGTCAATTTCCCCAACAATCTCTAGTGCTTCAACGCCGAGACCTTCAAGGGCAGCCTGTGCTGTATCTCCTCCAGTCAGGATGAAGTTGAGATCATCTGTCTCAGATCTGAGGGTGGCTGCAAGGTTTTGAATGAAATCGAGGTGATCGGCTAGATCAGTTCGTGCAAATGGGGATGACAGGACAGCGTCAAAAATTACGGGTCGACGGTTTCCCCATGCTTTTCGAGCAGTGCTTATTGCTGTAGCTAACCCGATATTTCGTTCTGTGGAAACCAGCTTGGCATTTATTTCCCGAACGGCCTGCGCGACCTGGTTGCGTGTGTGTCGGCTGGGGGTGCCTACGATGGCTGCTACGTGCGTGGCGCGATTCCAGGTTGGAAGGGTTTTTGAGCTCCTGTCGGTGTCTGCAAGTTGTTGTGCTAATCCTGCGGAACCTGCGCAAACCTGTGTGATGGAGGCCTTGTTCATTGCGTGGGTGATGGACAGGAGATCTTCGTTAGAGGCTGCGTCGGGAACGATTACGTCGATGTGATCTTGTTGTGCGGTGACAAATGCGGTTGTTAGGGCTTCATTGCGACCACGGACGATGCTTAAGGGGAGGTGGCGGACAGTAAGCATCCCATTAGAGGTCAACAGCGTTGGGATGTGAGCTTCTCGAACTGGTGTGACTGGGTCAGTCCCGGCAGAAGCTTCATTTACGGGCTGCCCGTCGATGCGGTGTATGCCGTCAACCGTTGTGCGGTCGCCATCCGGATATGCGGGGCTAAACACTATGCTTCGCTTGCCTACGACATCCAGGATGGCCTTGATTTCTGCTGCGATATTGCCGCGTAACAGCGAATCGGTCTTTTTGTACAGGCGGGGGTTGCCCTCATCTTCTTCGGCCCATGCAGCACGGATGGCTGCTCTGGTTTTGGAGGCGGCTGTTCTGGTGTCGAGATGCCGGGTTTCGGTGCTTAATGCAATTGCGCCACTGTCACTGTGCAGCGTTGGCCATGTTCCGGGTCGGGTTGACACCACACACGACCAACGCCTTTTTTGGAATTGAAGAGCTGTGTCGAGGGCTCCCGTCAAATCATCTGCAACGATGTTCCAAAATGGCATGGGTTAATCCAGCAATGGCAAGGTGTCGGGCGCGTGGGTCAGTACCCCAATATCTAATTGGCCGGCACTGGTCGCGGCTATCTTCGATAGGGCTTCCTCAACAGTAGGTGATCGTTCAAACCCAAGGGCAAGGGCCTCGGCATTTGTGATTCCATCCGACACGAGTATGACATGTGCCTGTTCTCGGACTCTGGCCCAGGCTACGGCAAGCGAAGCGGCGACCCGGTCGTCGAGTTGGTTGGTTTCGTAACGATGCAATATCGCCTCGGCTGGTTCGGCAGCATATTTCAACAACTCCCGGTGCGTCACTGTGACGCCTTCTGGGCATGGCGTTACGACAATGATGCTGCCTCCAGGCCGCACCATTAGTGCAGATGGGTACAGGCTCTTATGGGCTTGCCAGAATTCGATGTCACATGGGTGTGAGCTAGCGACAACGACATCGAGGTTGTGAGCAGTGGGAACTCCATAAATCTTTCGGGCGTCTGTCACGGCCTTTCTGAAGGTTTGTCGCATGGCACCGAATCGAGCATTTACTAGCTGGCCGTCAGGGTTCAATGTGACATTGAGTATGTGTGTCATCCCACAGCGGTCTGCAATAAGCTCCATTTCCTTTCGCACGGGTGTTTCGATTTGGCCAAGCAGCGGTGTTTTTGCGCGCGCACTGAACATATGTGTGGCCGCGGTGGTTGCTGCTCCGGACACGCCCGGCTGGACGATTTTCGCCCCTGCAGAAAACCCTGCGATGTGGTGAGGTACGACCGCGCCCGTACCAAGGACAAGATCAAACTCGAAGAGTTGCTGGTTGACTTCTACAGGGGTTTGATTTGGTGTCTCGCCTAAGTTGCGGAGAGTTGCCGTTCGGTGGTCGTGCTGGAGAACTTCTACTCGCTCCAGTACACCACGTCCTACCTTGGCGATGATTTCGTCGTTGCTCATAGGGCGATGGGTGCCAAGGGCGATAAGTACCGTGATGTTAGAGGCCTTAATCCCGCCGGATTCAAGGTCGTCAATTAGCGGTGGCAGCAGAATGTGCGCAGGTGTTTCCCGAGTGATGTCATCGATCAAGATCAGGGCATTGCGTTTACCTGCTGCGATGTCTGTGAGCGGTGGGGACTCGATAGGATGATCGAGGGCGTCCCTGATCAGCCGGGCTGGGTCCTCAGCCGGCGCAGGGTGATTAGGGGTGTATATCCCGACAACACGTGTCCCTGACGCACTGAACTCAATGTGGTCTTCCCCATAGGGCAACCTGATCATGTCGGGGAACGGCTTGTTCTGGTTTTCGTACGGCATAAGTCTATGGGTGTCGGAAAACTTGATTCGGCATGATGGTATGTAGTTTGTTCTGAGCCAATGGGAGTTTGCGTGTTGAGGTGGTTCCCGGTGCGGCGCCTAAGAGTCCCAAACTGGACCGATATTTATAAGTCGGCCTTAAGATCTTGTTCAACGTGGCTCGATCGGGCGTTGCCCTGCGAATGAAAGAATGGACGATGTTCATGTGGCTTATCCGTGCAATGGTGGTACCCAACTTGTGCGTTGCAGGTGTCGCAGTTTTACGGGCAATGCTGGCGACAGTCAGCGCGTGGCGGGCACTATATCAAGTAGTCCCCACCTTTTAGGCGGTTGGACTTGAACAGGAGTTCCGGGGCGTCAGGAAAAAAGGTTGGGTCAATTCCTGATGGGCCTTTGGCGGTTACACCCGACTGGTTGACAGAGGTGCTGCGTTGCGCCGGAATATTGGGGTCATGTTCGATTGTATCCGTTGAGGTGGAAACCCCGGCATCGCCGCCGGGACTGTTGAGTCGGTTGAGTCGTCTTCGGATCTCGTGTGATCGTCAAGTTTTGGGAGTGCCAGAGACCCTCATTGCCAAATTCCATCCTTCGGACCCGGAACTACGGAAATCCGTATGCGAAGCCAATGTCACCGAGGTCAAGTTTTATGCGGAAGTGGTTCCACATTCCAATCTTTCCACCCCGAAGGTGTACTACAGCGACCTGGACTCCGATTCCTGTGAATTCGTGTTGCTTTTGGAGGATTTGTCGGAGCAGCGGATCGTCGATGACCTTAAGGGATGCGGGCCTGAAGATGCGGAGGCGGTCGTTCGAAATCTGGCGGCGTTTCACGCCGGATGGTGGTCTGATTCTCGTCTTGAGAGCATGGATTGGCTGAAACCCTTCGATCGCTCCTTAAGTTTTGAGGTCTTGGGAATTCCGGTGAGCCAATTTGAAGGATCGCTGCCTGATGGGATTGGTGAGGTGGCGCGCCGCATTAAGGGTCAGTACGCAACGTTGTTTGAGGCTCAGTCGAAACGTCCACGGACGGTCGTTCTTAATGATGTGAAGGCCCGGCATATGTTTTTTGCGATCAAGAACGGCGTGGAGATTGTCTCAATGGTCGATTTTCAGCTTGCGGTTCAGGGCCGAGGTGCGCTTGATGTGTCCAGGTTCTTTGGGAGCAGCCTGACGACGTGCGTTCGGCGGGCGCACGAACATGATCTCCTGTGCGTCTATCACGATGTTCTTACGTCTATGGGCGTAACGGGATATTCGTTCGATGCATTGTGCACTGATTATCGTTTTGGCCATTTACAAAACTTAGTTGACTATATGGCCGTCGAAGCACAGGGCTTGCAGGCTCGGGGTGGAGCAAGGCTTCAAGAGATTCAGGAGGAGCAACTTCGACGCTACACTGCTGCTATCGAGGATCTTGATTGTGCTGAATTACTACCCGGATGATCTTGTCTGGAAACAATTTCGATGGTGGCCCGACTGTCGATAAAATATTTTGGTTAGGGTTTTTATCCACATGTGCCGTTGGAGGGCTCATGACTCAACGTTTTAGTTCGGATTTGTGGACGTGTCAGGAATGATGAGGTGAGCGATACATATCGCGCCATCACTCCATGGGTTAATCCCGTTGCCAGGGCCCTACGGCAAGGCCGGGTTTGCATCGGTGCGTGCAGCATAGGGTTCGCAGGTCCTGCGGTGGCGCAAGTGTTCGCCACGGCTGGTTTTAGCTGGTACTACGTCGACATGGAACACGGTCGCCTGAGTTATGAGGGGCTTGAGCACATATCAAATGCTTCCAAGTCTGCGGGGATTGTTCCAGTCGCTGGCCCGACCAGCATCGGGGATCATTTGGTCGTGCGGCCACTCGACGCGGGTGCGATGGGTGTGGTTGTGCCACATGTGGAAAATGCTTCTCAGGTGGAACAAATTGTCCAATGGACTCGGTATCCGCCGGTTGGGGAGCGAGGCTTGCTAACCCGAGGTGTTTTTAACAATTTTGAGAGAGTGGATACGGTCGAGTGGATCGAATCCCAGAATCAGGAAGTTTTGGTCGCTGTAAAGGTGGAGAGCGCAGCAGGGATTGACAATATTGATGAGATCGCGAATGTGCCTGGTCTTGACGCGATTTTGATTGGTCCGGGCGACCTTTCCTTAAGCATGGGTATCCCTGGACAAACTGGACATCCGGATGTTCGTGATGCGATCTCAAAGATGCTACGGGCGGTAAAACGCGCAGGGATCGCGGGAGGGCCTCACACGGGGCGAAACCCCAGGGAGATCGCAGATTGGGTTGAGCAGGGGGCCACGTTTATGGCCATAACAACTGACAGTAGTCTGCTTTATGAAATCTCAGCTGCCACGGTTAGCGAGACGAAAGACCTTTTAGGAGATAGATTGCTCTAATAACCCATCCCCAGTCTGTTGGATTGGGTGGCGCCGTGGGGTTTCACACCAAGAGTTCCAGGGTTATAGAAGGGTTATAGAAGAGCGTCATCCCAGCAAAGGCGCTCGAAGGCGGTTGTGATGGTGGTCATCGGGGCCAGACCTGCGTCTGTCAGCATTCGTTCATGTGCCTCCATTCGGTCGGCGGTTACGGGGTAGTTTTGAATAGCTCCACGGTTAAAGAACGCGATTTCTACGTCGCTTCTGGAGAGCATGTTGGAACTGATCCATTCGCACATGCTTTTGTCGGAATGATCGGTCCGTAATGCTTCAAACAGTTCGTCAGGGGTAAGTCCGAGAAAATCAAGAAGGAGGAGGGACTGTCCGGTGCGCCAGATGTAATCTCCTGTGGTGCCGGCAAGTTCTGCGCGAGCCTTATCGAGCGTCCGTGGAAGGTTAACGAGGCCAAGGAGTTTTTGGTACGGGTCGCGTGGTGGCGTAACTGATAAGTCGATCGGTTCGGACTGATACTCAGCCTGACGATTCTCTTCAAGGTCCTGCCATTCGAAGTAGGTGACTATGTCTGAAACACCAGGCTTTCCTATGGATTCACATAGTTCTTGTATTCGTGACGCTCGCTCTGGACTCCAGCGTCGCTCAATCATGTCCCGGTTAAAGCGGGCGATGTCCTCGTTTGTACGTGGCTGCATGTTCTGTTGGAGCCATTCCCAAACAGAGTCATCATCAGGTCTTGTTGCTATTGCGTCACGGGTCGCATCTTGGTGCACGCCGAGAAAATCGATCAACCATTTACTGAAGCCGGATTGCCAGACATATTCGCCAAGCGTGCCATTAAGGTCGGCTCGGATTTTGTCGATCGTTCTTGGCAGGCTGACGACGTTGTGAAGCCTGGCATACGGGCTCCGTGGGAAACCGTTGATTAGATCCATTACGGGCCTGCCGAAGTGTCGTTTTCAACAGGATTTTTGAGGATCCCTATGCCTTCAACATCAATTTCGATTGAGTCGCCAGCAGATAACGCTGAAGGGCCAGCGGGAGTTCCTGTGTAGATGCAGTCGCCTGGCTCAAGCGTGACGCCTTGAGAGATGTAGGCGACCAGTGAAGCAACGCTGAAGAGCAGGTCTGAGGTCGAACTGTTTTGCACTTCCTTGCCGTTCAAGCGGGCACCTATTCTTAGATTTGTCGGATCAAGGTCGGTTGCGATGCATGGTCCGAGGGGGGCAAAGGTGTCCATCCCTTTGCTCATCAGGAGTACTCCTGTTGCCATCTCTTTCATTTGGAGAGCTCGAGCACTTACATCATTCCCGCAACTAAAGCCCAAGAGGTAATCAAGGGCATCGGCTTCGGTGATGTTTCGACAAGTTTTGCCGATGACCGCAACCAATTCTGCCTCAAAGTGCACTTCACCAAAGGGATCATCCTGAAGGTCGCTGTCATTTATGGCTTGTGTGAATCCTGACGGATCTGGAAGCTTGATCGCCTGTTCTGGCCCTATAACTGCGGTCGTCGGCTTCATGAAGAGCATGGGGAACTTTGGGATGGCTTCTGGGCCGTTGCTTTCAAGAATATGTGCAAGGTAATTGGCGCCGACGGCTACAACTTTTCCTGGTTGGAGGGGCGCTATAAGGCAAGTGTCATCAGTGGTGCCAATTTGGGCTCCGACGGTGTAGTCACTGAAGATGTCACCGTCGATCGCATAGATAGCGCCAGATTCCTTAAGTGCACCGAACGCTGGACCTGCTGGTGAGTCGTAACGGACGAATTTCATGTGTTGGTATCCATCGCTGATCGACATCGGGACCGGCAGGCTAGCACGGTCTGGCTCTTTCAGAGGTTAAAGAAGCGTGATAACTCGACGCGTAGTTCGTCAGGCGCTTCAAGGGCTGGTTCCTGGCCGACACCTTCGATCGTTATGGTTTCGACATTTTGGAGTCTTGCTTTAAGAGCGTGGATGTCGGTGGGCCCGACAGCAGTATCCTCTGAGCCACGAATAAGAAGGGTTGGGGTCTCGATTGAACAAGCTGTCTCCAGCAAAACCTTCTTGGCCTGATGCTGAACACAGCCGGCAAGTAGATCGTGGTCGACTTTGGCCATCTCTTCACTGATAGCGTCGAGGTGATTTTTCGCAGGGAGTTCGACGAGTCCCGCGCGTATCCAACTATTTGCTTTGTCCTTATCCCAGGTGTCCCCGTCAAGATTCGCAAGGCGATTCAGAAATGCTGCGGGGTCTGGCTCAAACGCTGCGGTACTTGCAAGGGCAAGGCGATTCACGTGACTTGGAAACCTGGACGCAAGATTTAGGCAAACGAGGCCCCCGTAGCCATGGCCGACCATAAAGAGCGGCTCGGTCTGGCCAATTGAGTGCAGGGCTTTGTGGACCACGGTGGCTGCATTTTCGATGTCCCCGGAAAAGCCCCCGCGCTCGCTGTTACCAAATCCTGGGAGGTCGATGGTGATAGCACGGCAGTTGTCCGGAAGGCCCTGGATCATTAGGTTCCACACACCTGAACCAGATGTTATGCCGTGAACAAAGAGTATTCGATCAGTTCCAACGCCCTGGAAATCCAAGGATATTTTTCGGTTGTCAACGCTTGCAATCGGCATGGGCTAACTGGTCTGTTGGTGCGGAGGCATGGTTGCCTCTGCAATATACGGCAAGTTCCGGTACCGGTCGTCTAGGTCTAGCCCGTATCCCACCACAAATTGGTCGGCAATTTCGAAGCCGATCCAACGGGCCGCTACATCTATCTTCCGACGAGCCTCCTTGTTGAGAAGCGTGACAACCTCAAGGGTCCGGGGCTGACGAGCCGAAAGCATGTCGAGGATTGCAGATAGGGTTCGGCCAGAATCCACGATGTCTTCAACGATGAGAACATCCCGATCCTTAATATCCATTTCGAGGTCCTTGAGGGTTTCGATTCTGCCGGTGGAGGTTTGGCCGATGTAGGAACGGATCGCTAGGAAATCGATAGCGACGGGTGTATGGATGGCACGCACCAAGTCAGCGGCAAAGACAAATGCACCATGGAGGATAGGGACAAGTATTGGTTCAGATTCGACGTACGCTTCCGAAATACTGCAGGCAAGTTGGCTGACACGTTCAGCGATGGCGGAGGATGAGATTAGTGGGGGAGGAAGACTGATTTGGGTGTGGGGAGTGTTAGTCACTGCCGCGTGATCTTACTGAATCCTGAATATCCTGAAGGCCGTTACGAATATTTTCCAAAAATGCTTTGATTTGCGTGCGGCCTCGTTCATAGCGAGCAATAGGCGACAACACATTCCTGTCAATCACTTGGTCTACTTGCTCTCCCAATCTGCTGGCTTGGGTTGAGGTGCGGCGTAAGAAACGTCGGATCGTGACAGTGCTTTCGATGATAACCACAGTGCAAAATATTCCGAAGAGCAGCACTGCGAGCCAGATAATCAAGGCTTGGACAACAAGAACGATTATTGCGATATCTCGAGCTGTTTCCATCAGCGGTTCCTGCGTCGGCGTCCCCTTCGCCTTCGTCTGCTACGACCGCGCTGGCCGTCTGAATGCTTGCTTGGGGGTTTTTTCGGCGAAGCGGCTTTTTCGGACTCAGTGCGAAGTTTCCGGAGTTGGTCGGGCAGGGCATCTATGATTTTTTGCCCGGGCTTGGGAGCACTTAGAGTGCCTAGGGTTCCTCCGACCACCAATCCGATCACTGATCCAATTAGGATCCAAGCTAGTGTCATTCCCGACTACTCTTTTCGACCTGTGGCTACTCGGAACAGTGTCTGTGCGAGTCGGACGATGCCTGCTGAAGGTGGAGCGCTTTCTTTGACGGTGTCCCCCACGGCATCGACGGTTTCACGAACCGTGTCAGCGGTATCGCGGACAGCTCCGAGAATAGGTCCAATATCTTCGCGGATGGCAGCGATGAGTCGCCAGACAAAAAGCCCGGTTATTACAAGGACCATTGTAGTAACGAGCATCACGGTGGCCAGAAGGACTACTGCGATGTCTCGAATACTAGCTAGTTCCATAAGTTAGTTCCTGTCGAGTCGGTTTCGGCGAAGAGTCATGCGAATGCGATGTCGAACTACACGGAGCCGAACGCGCTTCCACGCGTCGTGCACCAGCTTTCCCTCAGCCCTCGACACCTGATGACGCCCATAGAGAGATCGTTCGTAAACGCTCGCGATTATTTCGGGTGGGGTTGGATGCCGGTAGACGTTTTTCATGTCGACGGCCGGGCTTGGTGGAAAAAGTTGAGTGCCAAGGCTTTTGCCGAGCTCTGCCGGTGTAAATCCTAATCTCTCATTGTACCCAGCGCGTTGGGCCATTTTGACCATTCGGCTGTACTGTCGGGCTACGGACGCCTTAGGTTCTTGAAACAGGTCTCGTAGTATCGACCGGGTGAGAAGCGTGGCAGCGGCCGCTGCCACGAGGGCTCCAAGTGCAATCAAGGTGCGAGGTGCACTTTTCAGGTTGTTCAAGATGGATTGAACCCAGCTTGTGTCTTCAGGTGGTTTAAGTGGTTGGAAATCGTTTGGTCCTATAGCCCCCAGCTCATCAAGGAAATCTTCTACGTCTGTAAGGTCGGTACGCGTGCTATTTGTGTCTGGGTTACTACTGGCCGATGAGTTCAATGCAGCACCTCTCACCGATGGGACCCGAAATCCTGAAGGCTCGAAGAGAACCCATCCGTATGAAGGGAAATAGACCTCGGCCCAAGTGTGGGAGTCTTCGGAGCTAACAAAATAGCGTTGGGTTGAAGGGTCAAAGATTCCAAGGCTGAAGCCGTGGGCCAACCTGGCTGGAATGCCCATGGAACGAACAAGCACCACCATTGTTGAGGCAATCAGGGAAGAGTGGCCTTGTCGGAGGTCAAAAAGAAAGAAATCAGCAGCGTCACGGTCTTCGGGGAGGTGGGGGGTGGACGGCGAATATGGGAATCGTCGCATGAAA
>CEVA01026845.1_pt1 | contig 29357 bp, 21 predicted proteins | sample 361521 | NCBI WGS metagenome assembly CEVA01 (sample SAMEA2622823, study PRJEB7988) | marine metagenome | isolation source: saline water (ENVO:00002010), including | reverse complement strand
AAAGAAATCATCAGATTTTAAATGACCATCTAGTTTGTCTTTATAGTCACCAGATAAATCTGTAGTGTTAATAGAAGTCATGTCGATTGTAAAAGAACCGCCTTCTAAAGTCTCGCCATTAAATGATAGAGAACCTTCTTTCAGGTTGATTGTTCCTTCGTGTTCTCCACCAACTTTATAGCCTTTCCAAGTTACTTTGCTTGTTGATACATCTACTTTTTTATCTTTTAAGACTGTAAATGACATAAAAGATAATGCTAAGATAAATAGCATGGCGAATTTTGAATTTCTGTTTTTCATTTTAATAATTTGTTTGTTGAGTTTAAAAATTTATGAATAATTGGTTTTCTGGTTTTCTTACTTTCTCATAGTGCTGTGTATCGTCTTCTTCAGACCTGTAACCTAGAGTAACAACCACTGCAGCATTAAGATTTTTAGAATTTAGATCTAGAATTTTATTGTATTCTTCATTTTGAAATCCTTCCATTGGGCAAGCATCTATTCTAAGTTGTGCCGCAGCAGATAGTAAGTTACCAACAACGATATAGGCTTGTTTAGCGGTCCATTGAGCTTTCTGTTCTTGACTCAATTGACCAATTGTAGATTTTATAGTATTTGAATAATCTTCAACATCTTCTTTGGTTACATTTCTGGTTTCAATAACATTTTCAAAATAATCGTCAACAAGTTCATCTCCAAAGTCAGTGATATTGGCAAGTACTATCATATGAGAAGCATCTTCAATTTGTGGTTGATTCCACGATACTTCTCTTAATTTTTTACGTATCTCTTTATCCTCAATATTTAAGATTTTGTATGGCTGCAATCCGTAGGAAGATGCTGTTAATTGAATAGCCTTTTTTAGCGTTTCAAAATCTTCGTTAGATATTTTTTTAGAACTGTTAAATTTTTTTGTGGCGTAGCGCCATTTTAAGTTTTCTACTGTATTACTCATGTTATTGTTTTTAGTTGTTTGTACTTTAATTGTATATACAATTGTTATTTTAAAATTTTTTAACCTCTCATTTTAGTAAGCAAAAGATTTAAAGTTTCTAATTCGTCAGTGTTTAAATTACTTGTTAATTCTTTCTCCTTTTTATCGATAATCGGATCAAGAATATCTAGAAGTTTTAAACCTTCTTTGGTGATATAAATATCTACTTTTCTTCTGTTTTTTTCGCAGATAAAGCGTTCTACATAGTTTTTAAGTATGAGTTTGTCTACCAAACGAGTAGTGTTACTCATTTTACTTATCATTCTATCTTGAATATCTTTTAGGTTAGATGGTTCTCCGTTTTTTCCTCTTAAAATTCTTAAAACATTAAACTGCTCTAAAGATATTTCGTAAGGTTTTAAAACTGATAAAATACCGTCTTTAAAATTTATACTGGTTAAAGAAACATTCAATACTGTTCTTTTTGCTAGCGGTAAACTTGATTTTGTTTTTAAAATTTCGGTTATATCTTTCATATACAACAATTGTATATACAAATGTATGTTTTTATTGGATTAATACAATTAATTTTTTGTTAATTATTTATTGAAGTGCTTACGTATTAATAAATTTATATCATGAAGCGATTATTAATTTTAAGCTTATTAGTAATATGCTCTTGTAAGAATAAGAGTGAAGATACTAAAGAGACAAAAGAGCCTGAGATTTCTTTAAATGAAAAGAAAGAAGCCGAGAATTCAGCAGATTATCATTTAAAGATCTATGACTATGATGGTTTAGAACCATTAATTAACAAAAACGATGATAAAGTGCATGTGGTTAACTTTTGGGCTACATGGTGTGCACCTTGTGTAAAAGAGCTGCCTTATTTTGAAGAGATTAATCAAGAATACAAGGATAAAAATGTAGAAGTCTTATTGGTAAGCTTAGATTTTCCTAGGAATTATGAATCTAAACTGAAACCATTTATTGTTAAAAGAAATTTACAATCAGAAGTTGTAGCTTTTGATGATGTAGATCAAAACCGATGGATACCAGCTATAGACAAAGATTGGTCTGGCGCTATACCAGCAACAATAATTTACAATAAAGATAAGCGTAAATTTTACGAACAGTCTTTTACAAAAGAAGAGTTAGAAACCGAACTAAAACAATTTTTAAATTAATAAACTTATGAATACGCTAAAATTACTTGCAGTAATGGTGTTAACATTGACATTGTCTGCTTTTACCGCAATCACTGATGAAGATGGTTATAAAATTGGAGATGTAGCTACCGATTTTAGTTTAGAAAATATTGATGGCAAAATGGTGTCTTTATCAGATTTTAAGGACGCAAAAGGCTTTATTGTAGTTTTTACCTGTAATACTTGTCCGTATGCTGTAGCCTATGAGGATAGAGTAGAAGCTCTAAATAAAAAGTATGCTGATAAGGGTTATCCCGTAATTGCAATTATGCCAAACAATACAGATGTAAAACCAGGTGACAATATGGAAGCTATGAAGGCAAGAGCAAAAGCAAAGGGCTTTACGTTTCCATACTTAATGGATAAGGGACAAAAAATTTATCCTCAATATGGAGCAACAAAAACACCACATGTTTACTTGTTAGAAAAAACTAAAAAAGGAAATGTTGTAAAGTATATTGGTGCTATAGATGACAACTATAAAGATGCTAGTGAAGTAAAAACCAAGTACGTAGAAAATGCTGTAGATGCCTTATTAAAAGGAAAGGAGATCGAAGTTAAAGAAACTCGCGCCATTGGTTGCACTATCAAAGTATAGTGATTGAAGGATACTTTTATAAAAGAAAAATGTTAAAATTAAAACCGAAGTTGTAACACTTTGGTTTTTTTTACGTCTATATCATAAGGAAATGTTAAATTTGCCTAATTAAAATTGCTAAAAAATTGGATTTATCTCAAAAAGATTGGACAAAACAACTAGAGGAAGATAATAATTCTGTTGTTTTAGATGTTAGAACGCAAGAAGAAGTTGATGAAGGTATTATACCAGAAGCTATTCATGTAGACATATACAAAGGACAAGGCTTTATCTATGAAATAGAAAAGTTAGATAAATCTAAGAATTACTATGTTTATTGTAGATCTGGTGGTAGAAGTGCACAAGCATGTTCTATTATGAATCAGTTGGGTTTTAAAAATGCCTATAACCTAGTTGGTGGTTTTAATGAATGGCAGGGTGATGTGGCCCATAAAGAGTAAGTATAATTAACTTAAAGCGCTGTTTACATATGAAAAAATTATTAATACTTAGCTGTTTATTAATGGCTATTAGTTTTGGGACGAGCTGTGTAGACAGCAAAATAGAGAACGCTGAAGTAAAACTTGTAACAGCAGAAGAGATGCAGTCTATTCTAGAATTGGAAGATGTGCAGTTGGTAGATGTTCGTACTCCAAAAGAGCATGATGAAGAACGTATAGCTAATTCTCAGAACATAGATTATAATTCACCTACTTTTGATGAAGATATTGCAAAATTAGATAAGGCAAAACCTGTAATTCTCTATTGTAAGGGCGGCACAAGAAGTGCTAAATGTGCTAAAAAACTTAAAGATGCTGGCTTTCAAAAAATTTACGATTTAGAAGGAGGGATTTCTAAATGGAAGCATTCAGATAAACTAAAAATTGAAGTAAAGTCATAAAAACTAAAACCGAACATTTGTTCGGTTTTTTTTATTCCCTTGGTCATAATTCTTAAGGTTTTTATAAATTAGACGACTCTTAAGAAATAATAAATTCGCAAATTTTACATTTGCGTATTAATGCTTTATTTATGACCGCAAAAAAAGTCTTTCTATTTAGCCTACTATCCTTATTTTTTTCAATCAATTTATTTTCTCAGGAATTAGAACCTGTTAAATGGGATTATAAGGTTGAAAAAGTTTCTGATACAGAATTCATTTTAGTTTTTAAAGCCAATGTAGATAAAGGCTGGTATATCTATTCACAAGAACAACCTTCTGAAGAGAGTTTTGCACCAACAACTTATTTTGAATTTCAAGATGTTGATGGTAACTATCAATTAGAAGGAAAAACATCAGAGCCAGATGTACCAACTATTTATGATAAGATTTTTCAAGAAGAAGTAAAAAAGTTTAAAGATGAGGCTGTTTTTAAGCAAAGAGTTACTCTTATAAATAAAGACTTAAAGCAAATAGATGTTAAGGTAGATTATCAAACCTGTGACGATTCAAAATGTATACCTAGTGATTTTCTATTTAATTTTTCTTTAGACGGTTCAGAAATCGTTAAAGAAGACATCGTAATTGACGAAAAAAGTAAACAACTATCAGAAGGTCTTAATCTTAATGTAACAGGTTGGGATAATTATGAAGAAGAAGTTATTGAAGAAAAGAGTAATCTTTCAATTTTCTTTTTGGGCTTTATAGGTGGTTTAATAGCGTTATTAACACCTTGTGTATTTCCTATGATTCCGTTAACGGTATCATTCTTTACAAAGAGTGCAGGTGATCCTAAAAAAGGCTTATTCAATTCATTGTTATATGGATTGTTCATCTTTTTAATTTATGCATTATTAAGTATTCCTTTTCATTTACTAGATACTTTAGATCCTGGAATTCTAAATAACATTTCCACAAATGTGACGCTTAACATCATTTTCTTTGCCATCTTTATCGGTTTTGCGTTTTCCTTTTTTGGATATTACGAATTAACCTTGCCGCAATCGTGGAGTGCAGCAATGGATAGCAGAGCAAATAAAATAGGTGGTTTTATAGGTGTCTTTTTTATGGCGCTAACACTTGCCATAGTATCATTTTCGTGTACAGGTCCTATCTTAGGTACATTGTTAGGTAGTTCGTTAACTGCAGATGGTGGAGCCACTCAACTTACTATGGGAATGAGTGGTTTTGGTTTAGCCTTAGCATTACCTTTTACACTTTTTGCAATGTTTCCTAAGTGGCTAAATTCTTTGCCAAAATCTGGAGGATGGTTAAATACGGTAAAAGTTGTTTTAGGATTTATAGAATTAGCATTAGCACTTAAGTTTTTATCTAATGCAGATTTAGTGCAGCATTGGGGACTTTTAAAACGTGAAATATTTATAGGAGTTTGGATAATAATAGGTATAGGATTGGCCTTGTATTTATTCGGAAAAATAAAATTTCCACACGATGGTCCATTACAAAAATTAAGTAAAGGAAGATTGTCTACAGCATTATTGGTTGTTGCCTTTGTGGTTTACTTAATTCCTGGATTAACCAATACAAAATGGGCAAATTTAAAATTGCTTAGTGGTTTTCCTCCACCAATGTTTTATAGTATTTACGAAAAAACATCAGAGTGTCCTTTAGATCTTAACTGCGATAAAGATTTAGAAAGTGGTTTGGCATTAGCTAAAGCAGAAAATAAACCTATTCTTTTAGACTTTACTGGTTGGGCTTGTGTAAACTGCCGTAAAATGGAAGAGCAGGTTTGGAGTACATCTGAAGTATATGATATTTTAATGGAAGACTATGTTATTATCTCGCTTTATGTGGATGATAAAAAGACATTGCCAGAGGATGAGCAGTTTCAATATTTAAGAAGTAATGGAACGGTTAAAGATATTGAAACAGTTGGAGACAAGTGGCAAACACTACAAACCATTAATTTTAAGAACAACTCTCAGCCATATTATGCTTTACTAGATCATAATTTTGAATTGCTAAATTCTACAAAAGCATATGAGCCAGATGCAGATGCTTATTATGATTGGTTAAAAACCGGTTTAGAGAATTTTAAGAAGTAATTATACTTCAAAATAGACATCCTCAAACGGAACTCTAAAGCGAGGACCGTAGATGCCTTTTTCGTCTCTAATGCCGCAGCCAATAATCATGTTGATTTCAGCACCTCTAGGAAGATTTAAGATACGTTTTACTCTAAGTGTATCGCTACCTTCCATAGGGCAAGTATCATAGCCAATAGCAGCCATGCTGGTCATAAAGTTTTGGGCAGCCAATCCTGCACTTTTGTGTGCTACAATACGCATATCGCTTTGTCTAACTTGCCTGTAGATAGGCTTAAAAAATCCAATAATCTGAAAGACGATATATTTTATAATTCCAAGAACACCAAAAAAGTCAGCATATACTGTTGGGATTATTTTTTTGTAATAGTTGGTCGCCATTTTTTTGCGTTTTGCTTCTCGTTCAGTAAGATTTTCTTTATCATATACCTTATTTAAAAAAGTAACATTGGCCTTTGCACGTTGTCTCCATAGATCTTTCCTGGTAACCACAACAACTAATTGTTGCGCTGTTTTTGCTGCACTTTGGTTAAAACACGCTTTTGCTACTTTTTCTAAAACATCTTTATTGGTGATATGATAAAATTCCCAAAGCTGAAGATTACTGCTTGTAGGTGCTAAAGAAGCATTAACCAAGCACTGTTTTACCTTGTTTGTATCAATAACTTCATCTTTATATACACGTGTAGATCTTCTGTACGCTATAGCTTCAGAAACCGTCTTTTCCATTTAATTAACATTTAGCTTTCAAAATACTAAAGTTATACTAAATGTCAGGGTTTGTGCTTTAAGAATTCAAAAATCTCTTATTTTAAAAAGAAAATTATGAGCACAATAACAACCATTAATCCGTTTACGCAAGAAGAATTAAAAACATATAATCTAATTAAAGATGTCGATTTAAAACAGAAGTTAAATCTGGCAGATAAGCAATTTCAAAGTTGGAAAACAACTGAAATTAAAGATAGGAGCAACTTAATGTCTAAAGCTGCAGAACTTTTAATAGAACGAAAAGAAACCTATGCAAAACTAATGACTGAAGAAATGGGTAAACCGATAACTCAAGGTATTGCTGAAATTGAAAAGTGCGCTTGGGTTTGTGATTTTTATGCTAAAAATGCCGAAGACTTTTTAGCAGATCAATTAATAGAGACAGATGCTGAAGAAAGCTTTATCAGTTACGATCCGTTGGGAGTTATTTTAGCAATTATGCCATGGAATTATCCGTTTTGGCAAGTAATGCGTTTTGCTGCACCAACACTAATGGCAGGTAACACAGCTCTGTTAAAACACGCGTCAACTACCACACAGTGTGCTTTAGAAATTGAAAAATTATTTGAAGATGCAGGTTTTCCTGAAGGTTGTTTCCAAACCTTATTGGTTTCACACGATCAGATTGAAACCATTATAGGCGATGATGTTGTAAAGGCTGTAAGTCTTACAGGAAGCGAAGGAGCAGGTCGTAAAATTGCTGAAATAGCAGGTAAAAACCTAAAGAAAGCAGTTTTAGAGCTCGGCGGAAATAATGCTTGCATCGTTCTTAAAGATGCAGATTTAGATAAGCATATAGGTACAATGACTTGGGCACGTATGCAAAACGCAGGTCAGAGTTGTATCGCAGCCAAGCGTTTTATAGTAGTTGAGGATATTTATGATGAATTCTTAACTAAGTTTAAAGCCAAAGTAGAGTCCTATGTCGTAGGAAATCCAAAGGAAGACAAAACAGAAGTAGCAACAATGGCTTCTGTTAGCTTGGCTGAAGAAGTAGAACAACAAGTCAAAAAATCTTTAGACAAAGGTGCTAAAGTTGTTTATGGAAATAAACGCGAAGATGCACTCTACCATCCTACAATTTTGGAAAATGTCACTGCAGAAATGCCAGTTTTTAAAGAAGAGGTTTTTGGTCCTGTAGCTGCAATTATAAAAGTTAAAAATGAAGATGAAGCATACGAGGCGGCATCAAATTCCAGATTTGGTTTAGGAAGTATGGTGTTTACTAAAAACACAGATAAAGCCAAAAAACGAATAGGCGATATCGCTGATGGAGCATTCTTTATCAACGAACTTGTAAAATCCGACCCTAGATTGCCATTCGGTGGAACCAAAGCTTCAGGTTATGGAAGAGAGCTTTCTAAGGAGGGTATTAGGGAGTTTGTGAACGTTAAAACTGTTTACAGTAGTAAATAAGAAAAATCACTTTAATTTATCTGAATGGAGTTGTCTTAGCTTATGAAGTTTAGGGTCTATTACAAACGTACAATAGCCATAATCTGGATTGTTTTTATAGAAATCCTGATGCTCTTTTTCGGCTTCAAAAAATGTTTGAGCTTTAGTGATTTCAGTTACTATAGGTTTTTCAAAATAAAGCGCTAATTCATTAAGAACGAGTTTAGCGGTTTTTTTCTGTTCTTCGTTATGATAAAAAATAACAGAACGATATTGTGTTCCTCTGTCAGCACCTTGCTGATTTAAAGTTGTTGGATTATGAGTTGTCATAAAGATGATAAGAATATCTTGATACGAAATTACATCAGCATCAAATGTAACCTGCACCACTTCAGCATGTCCTGTTAAACCCGAACAAATTTCTCTGTAAGTTGGTCTGCCAGGAACAGTTCCGCCAGAATACCCGGAAACGACCTTTTCAACACCTTTAACTTCTTCAAAAACAGCTTCTGTGCACCAAAAGCAGCCTCCGCCAATGGTAGCAATCTGTATATTCTTACTCATTTACACTTTCTTTTTCTAAAACCATAGATTCTGAATTTATGCAATACCTTAAACCGCTTGGTTCAGGACCATCTGGAAACACATGGCCTAAATGCGCATCGCAAGTGTTGCACATTACCTCTACGCGTACCATTCCAAAAGACGTGTCTTTTTCATACTTAATGGCATTTTCCTTAATAGGTTGGGTAAAGCTAGGCCAACCTGTACCAGAGCTAAATTTTATGGTAGAGTCAAATAAAGGAGCATTGCAACATACACAATTATACTTTCCATCCTCATAAGTTGTGCATAGTGCACCACTGTGAGGACGTTCTGTTCCTTTTTGTCTTGTAATTCTGTATTGTTCTGGTGTGAGTTCAGCACTCCATTGTGCTTCCGTTTTTTCTACCCTTTTGTCTGGTGTAGGGTTTTCGTTAACCGCAAAATTTATAACATCTTTCCAGGTAAGCATAGCTATTAGTTTTTATGTAAAGATAGTCGAAGTATCTCAGTTTATCTTACTATACTTTAGTTAAGTGCCTGAATTTGGTAGTAAAAAATTCTTTATTGATTTTAAGTTTTGCCATTAGCTCTAGAGAAATCCTTATTTTTAAATCGTTTTAATAGTGTAACTTTATTTAATGAAGAAATCCTTATTTTTTTTACTTCTTACGTTAACTGTTTCGTTTTTTAGTTTTGGTCAATTTTCCCCAAACATTTATAATTATTCTATTGCTGAGTATAAGGCAAGTAACCAAAATTGGGATTTGTGCAGAGCAAATAATGGGAAAGTTTACGTAGCAAACAATATTGGGTTACTAGAATATGATGGAATAGATTGGAAATTATTTCAGCTACCTAATAAAACTACAGTAAGGTCGGTTTGGGTTTTTAATGATTTAATTTTTACGGGTTCTTTTGAAGAGTTTGGCTACTGGAAGGAAGATGATTACGGCAGTTTGGAATATACCTCTTTGAGCGAGCTGATAAAATCTGAAATTTCGCCTAATGAGGAAATATGGCAAATTTTAAGCTACAACGATAAGGTTGTATTTCGATCTTTTTCTAGCATTTATGTTTATGATTTTAAGACTGTAGAGCGCATTCATCCTAGTTCTGCAGTAATATCTCTGAGTTTAGTAGATGATGATTTGTTTGTGTCTACCTTAAATAATGGAATATATAAACTAGAAAATAAGAATTTAATTCCCTTCTTTTCTGATGCTGCCTTGCGAGATACTAAAATAATATCCATTGTAAAACAAGAAAATTCATATCTAATAATGACCTCCTTAAAAGGAAGTTTTCATTTAAGTTCTAATAGGTTAAGACCAACACAGTATTCTTTTAACGACGATATTCAGCAGCATCAATTAAATAAGTTCTCCATGCTAGAAAATGGCGATATGGTTTTTGGAACTATAAAGGATGGTGTATATGTGGCTGATGCTAACGGAGACATTAAATTTCATATTAGTAAAGAAAATGGATTAGTTAATAATACTGTTTTAAGCCAGTTTTTGGATCAGAATAATAAGTTGTGGCTTGGTTTAGATAATGGAATATCAACTATAGATTTAAAGAATACTAACTACTTTTTTAATGATGTATCAGGGAAATTAGGAGCAGTGTATGATATTGTAAAGTATCAAGATTTACTTTACATAGGCACTAACACAGGTCTTTTCTATCTCGATAAAAATAATGATTTAAACTTTATAGATGGTTCGCAAGGACAGGTTTGGGACTTAAAGATTATTGATGGAAATCTTTTTTGCGGTCATAATGAAGGAACTTTTCTAGTCAATAAGAATCAGATACAGAAAATTTCAGATTTTACAGGAGGGTGGACAATACAAAAGGTGCCAGAGCATGATGATTTATATATACAAGGTACTTATGCTGGTTTGGTTAAATTTCAACAAAAGAATGGTAGTTGGGAAACCAAGCATATGGGGCAAACAACAATTCCTTCGAGATTTTTAGTGTTTGAAAATCCCTCTACAGCTTGGGTTGCACATGCTTATAAAGGAGTCTATAAGGTTAATTTTAATAGTTCTTATGACACAATTACAAAGATTACCAATTATGGAAGTAAAGGATTAGATTCAGAATATAACCCAAGAGTATACAATCTTAAAAACGATATAGTATTTAAAACTAATAACGGCTGGCAAAAATACGAACCTCTGTTAGATTCTATTGTTCCTTTTGAATTGTTAAATAAAAAATTTGGTAAAGAAGCCTACATCATTTCAGAAAAATCTATGAGTCCTATAGTGCTTAAAGATAAAAGTGGAGTTATAAGTTTTAAGTATATAAATAATGATAGTATAGAACGGAAAATAAACAACAAGCTAATAAAGAATAGATATATAATAGATTACGAACATGTTTCTAAAATTGATGAAGCGCTATTTGCGCTAAACTTAGATAATGGTTTTATGCTTATAGATGAAACTTTTAGAGACTCTATAGCGATTTATAAACCACAAGTTGAGTCTATTAAGCTAAATGGAAAGTCTATTCAGTTATCTTCTATAAACGATGATAGAACGATTAAATTAAAACATAATGGGAGTATAAATTTAGAACTTTCTTCATCTAAATCTAGCAATCATTATTTTGAATATAGTATACCGTCATTAAGTAAAGATTGGTTTAAAGTAGATAATAGAAACTTAGAGTTAAATAACATTAATCACGGTACATATGATCTATTACTAAGAACCAGAGATGATTCTGGAAATACGTCAACAGTTGAAAAATTGTTTTTAGATGTTAGTCCACCATGGTATAAAGGAACTTTAGGTTTTATATTATATGTTTTGTTATTGTTTGGTTTTATAGGGTTGTTTTATTATTTACATCACAAAAAAATTCAAAAAGAACAGCGATTAATTCGAGTTAAATATCAAAGAGAACAGCATAAATTATTGCGTGAAAAGACACTTGAAAATGAAAAGAATATAGTTCAACTAAAGAATGAGTCCTTACAGAATGAATTAAAAATAAAGAGCAAGCAATTAGCAAACAATGCTATGGCATTGGTTAAGAAGAATGAGGTGCTTCAAGACATCAAGAGAGAGTTAGCTGTTAATAAAGAAGGATTTAAAGATTATTATTCTTACAAAAAGCTTGTGAAGAAGTTAAATAATTCTATAGAGCATAAGGATGAGTGGGAAGTGTTTGAGGAAAATTTTAATCAAGTACATGATGAATTTTTTACAAAGTTAAAGTCACGTCATCCAGTATTAACACCTAAAGATTTGAAAGTCTGTGCCTACATCAAAATGAATTTAGCCAATAAAGAAATTGCACCACTAATGAATATCTCTGTTAGAGGTGTAGAAACCCACAGATACAGGCTAAAAAAGAAATTGAGTTTAGAAAATGATATTTCTTTGACGGATTATTTACTAAATATTAAATAATAGCTACTTAAAGTTGTTAAATTAATATTTTCAACTACGTCATTACTACGTCACTTTGTTAAAAACTTTACATTTTACAACGTTTTCGTTTATATTTAAACTACGTCAAATTGCGATTTTACGGGCTTTTTAGAGCTTCTAATATTTGTTGGTGTAATTAAAATGTAAATGGACCACTTATTAAATTCAGGTTAAGGTTTTAACTTTATGTTTAGAAAAAAACTAACTATTTCAATCTAAATGTTAATGTATGAAAACTAAATTCAGTTTAATATTACTTTTATTTTTTGCACTCGTTTCCTGGGGACAACAAATAGAGGTAAGTGGTGTAGTAACTTCAGCAAGTGATGGAATTCCGTTGCCTGGTGTAAGTGTATTTGTCGAAGGTACCTCAATAGGTGCAGTCACCGATTTTGATGGAAAGTACACTATAGGTGTACAAAGCGGTCAAAAATTAAATTTCAGCTATATAGGGTTCAAAGCTCAAAGTATAGCTGTTACCAATCAAACCGTAGTCAATGTAGCTTTAGAAGAAGATGTAGAATCTCTAAATGAAGTAGTTGTAGTGGGTTATGGTACGCAGAAAAAAGCAGATTTAACAGGCGCTGTCTCTACTGTCAAAACCGAGGCTATTAGTCGTACACCAGCGGCTCAAATTACGCAAGGCTTTCAAGGTCAGGTAGCTGGTGTTCAAATAAGCAGCCAGGGCTCACCAGGAGAAACTCCTCAAATACGCATTAGGGGAACAAACTCATTATCGGGATCTAATAATCCTCTTTTTGTGGTAGACGGAAACTTTTTCGATAACATTGATTTTTTAAACCCTAGTGAAATAGAGAGCGTTTCTATTTTAAAAGACGCGTCTTCAGCATCAATTTATGGTGTTAGGGCAGCAAATGGTGTTATCGTTATCACAACTAAAGGTGGCAGTTATAATAAGAAACCAGAAATATCATTTTCCTCCTACGTTGGTGTTCAACGTGCTCAAAACATTCTAAAAATGGCTAACGCAGAGCAGTTTACAACTTTCGCCTTAGAGTCTGGCTCACAAGCGGAAATTGAGAGTGTGGAGCAAGCGATTCAGCGTTTTGGTCGTAGTAGAGTTAATCCTAACATTCCAAATGTTAATACAGACTGGTACGATGAAGTATTAAGAGATGCACCAATTGAAAATTATGATATTCAAGTTACAGGTGGTTCAGATAAAATATCTTACTCACTTGGAGGAAACTTTTTTTCGCAGCAAGGTATTTTGGATATGAAAAATAGCTTTAACCGTTCTAACCTGCGTGCAAGAATTGATGCTAAGGCAACAGATTGGTTAAAAGTGGGTGGTAATGTATTATATAGTAACGCTGTACAATATGGAGATGAAGGGTCTGCGTGGCAACTTACGTATTTCGCAGTACCTATCTTACCTGTATTTGATAATAACTTTACCGAAGCTGATCCATTACCATATTCAGACGCTAGAGAGATAGGATACAGAGGGTCACAAAACCCATTTCCATTAATGGATAATGCAGATAGGAGAGGGGAAAGAAGACGCATAGTCTCAAACTTCTATGCTGATTTTGAAATTTTACCAAAAAAATTAAATTTTAAAAGTAGTCTTTCATATACTTATAGAGGAACCAATGAAAGAATCGTTCAATTGCCATATTTTGTAACTGACGAGTATCAACGCTCTATAGAGCAATCTTCTATAACTCTTAATAATGGTGTTGGAGAAAATTATATTTGGGATAATATACTAACTTACAAAAATAATTTTGGCGAAGACCATGACTTAACTTTAATTGCAGGTACTTCCTTTAGAGATGAGTATGGTAGAAATTTTGGAGCTAGTGGAAATTTTAGCCCTGAGTCATCTTTCGTAAGAAATAATGATAAAACTTGGTACATCCAAAATACCTCACCAGATAGCCGTACAGCTTATGATGGTGGTTTTAGAAATTACGGTTTCTCTTATTTTGGTAGAGCTGAATATCAGCTAATGGATAAATATCTTTTGAATCTGTCATTTAGAGCAGAAGGGACAAACAAATATGATGAAACATATGTATATCTGCCAGCAATTGGTTTAGGGTGGGAGATTTCAAAAGAATCATTTATGGACAATGTTGATTTTGTCAACTTCTTAAAACTTAGAGCAAGTTGGGGGCGTGTTGCTAACGATGCCGTTGGGGCAAGTAACCCTTTATCAGCAAATTCAATAACTACAGTTTTTAACGATACATTTTATAACGGTATTGAATTTGAAACAGTAGAAGATGATATTTCTTGGGAGTTTACAGATGAGTTAAACATTGGGTTATCAGCTTATTTATTTGATAATAGGTTATCACTAGAAGCGGATTATTTTGTTAAAGACACAGACAATTTAGTCATAAATGTTCTTCAATTCATAGGTACCGGTTCTAGCCGTCAAAATGTTGGAGGTGTCAGAAACAAGGGTATTGAATTAGCTGCTACTTGGAGAGGTCAGTTCTCAGATGATTTTAGTTACTCTATATCAGGTAATTTTAGTACTCTAGATAATGAAATAACCAGTTTAGCAGGCCAACCTGTTCTAGAAACTGGTACAGCAGAAGCAAGACAAAGAATTATCGTAGGTCAGCCCATAAACGTATTTTATGGATGGGAAATAGATGGTGTTTATCAAAATGAAGCAGAAATTCTTGCAGATCCTGCTGCTCAAGCTGCCATTGCTCAAGGTACGGATATTAGTCCTGGTTACTTTAGATATAAAGACAGAAATGGAGACGGTATTCTTGATGCGGAGGATAGAACTTACTTAGGCTCACCAATACCTACGTTTTATTATGGAGGTAATATAGGCCTTAATTACAAGGATTTTGATTTAAATATTGCATTCTATGGTCAAGGAGGCAATGTTATATTTAATTCTAACAGACAAGAAGTAATTAGAACACAAGGAAGGAATATTGATGCTGATTTAGCAATAAATAGATGGAGAGGGGAAGGTTCAACAAATTCTTACCCATCTTCAGAAGGATATAGACAAGTTTGGAATCAACGATTATCAGAGTTTTTCTTGCAAGATGGTGATTTTTTCAGGATACAAAATATTCAGTTAGGCTATACCCTGAAACAAGAAAAATTACCAGAAATACGTCTAACGCTAACTGCTGATAGACCGTTTCTATGGACAAAAAGCTTTAATGGCTTTAATCCAGAAGTAGGTTTTGATGGCCGTGATACACAAACATATCCAACTCCATCAGTTTACTCGTTGGGAGTACAAGTTAAATTTTAAAAACTTTAAGCTATGAAACAAATATTTAATTTTAGATTAATTCTTTTCATTCTATCTGTTTTTCTTTTTACCTGTTCAGAAAAACTAGATGAAGAGCCAGAAAACCAAACATTGGTTAACGAGATTGATTACTCAAGTGAAGAACTTGCTTTTGGTACTTTAATAGGTGCTTATCAGAACTTCCAGAGTGTAGGTTGGGAACAAATTCCCTTATTATCAGTTCGAGGTGATGATGTTAACGCAGGTGGGCAAGGAGATCAGCAAGGTTTTGCTGATACCGATAATTACATTTATGACAATAATTATTGGATGTATAATGTATTCTTTGAAAACTGGGCAGAGGACATTGTTCAGGTAACAGCTCAGATAAGTGCATTAGAAAGGTTTAGAGATGGTGGAGTAGACTCTGATTTAATTGACCAATATATTGCTGAATGTAAGGTTTTAAGAGGGTTTATGACGCTACAGCTATCAAGATTATTTGGAGATGTATATAAGATTAACACCCTTGATTTTACTCAGATTGAAGTCGCAACAAAAGATGACCTTATGGAGTGGATTTCTGACCAAATGGACGAAGCAACCCCATTCTTGTTAGATGTGGCACCGAACCAGCGTCAAGATTTACCGGGCGGTATAACAAAATACACAGCATTAACTGTTAAAGCAATTGCAAACTTAGAAATCGAAGATTATCAAAGTGTTGCTGATGCAACAGGAGAGATTATAAATTCTGGAAAATTCCAGCTATTTAACGATTATTATGAACTATTTAAAATTCCTGGAAAATTAGCGAATGAGAATATTTGGGAAATTCAATATTCTGATTTCGGACAAGCCTCAGGTGAGAATGTTAGTCATTTATATGCGTTTTATGGACCTCAGAATTGGACCGCTGCTGTAGAGGAAGCTACTAGTGGTTGGGGTTTTTATGAGCCAAGCCTTAAGTACATAAAATTCATGTTAGATAGAAACGAAACAGTTAGACTTGAAACTAGTGTGCTTTTCACAAATGATGGTATTGACGAAATTCTTACGGATCCAGACTATCAAAATCTTCCAGCATTTGTTTCTAATACCACTAGAGATGGGGACATCATAAATAACTACTCAAGAGCTAATTTTGCAAGTGGTAAGCATTATTTACCTTCAAATCAATTAACGCCTGGTAGAACAGCTTATGGAACAAATAAAAACTATACAGTGTTAAGGTATGCTGAAGTACTTTTGATGTATGCAGAAGCTCTAACTCGAGGGGCAAATGGTACCGCTGGTACAGCATCAGAAGCTGTCAATATAGTTAGGGCTAGAGCAGGTATGCCTGCTTTGGCTAATGTTACCAGTCAAGATGTAATGGATGAGAAATTTGCTGAGTTAGGAATGGAATGGGGTGTTAGGTTTTATGATATGGTAAGACTTGGTAATTTTGATGAGTTGAGCTATGATGGTAGAACATTTTCATCAGATAAAGTCTTCTTACCATATCCACTAGAACAACTTGATTTAAGTTTCATTTTAAGCGAATACGCTAATAATAACAATTAATAACTATGAAAACTAATAATATATTTAAACTTGTGGTTTGCTGTTTACTTTTGTTTTCAGCATGTGACGAAGGCATAGATCCAATCACAGAAGTAGATCCAGGACCAGATGCAGGTGCACCTATTGTAACAATTGAAAGACCTGTTGATGGTTTTTCAATTCAAGTACCAGACCCAGTAACTTCTACACCTATTGAATTTAGAGCAGAAGACGATATAGAACTTGCTTCGGTAAGTGTTAAATTGGATGGATTGGAAATAGCATCATATGATGAGTTCTTGGATTACAGAATTTTTATTGAAGAGTTCGTATATGACAATATTACAACAGGAGATCACGTACTAGAAGTTTCTGCAACAGATTTGGTAGGCAACACAACTGTTTCCGTTTCTAATTTTAGTAAAGAGCCTCCTTATACACCGCTGTATCCAGGAGAGACTTTCTATATGAACTTTGATGGTAGTTACAGTGAGTTGGTTAGTGTAACAGACGCAGATGAGTTTGGTAGCCCTGGTTTTGCACCAGAAGCTAGAGTTGGCTCAGGTGCTTACGCTGGATCTCCAGACTCTTATTTAACCTTCCCGACAGATGGTCTTTTAGCAAATGAGTTTAGCGCATCATTTTGGTTAAAGGTTAATGCAACACCAGATAGAGCAGGTGTATTAGTTATTGGTCCACCAGACGAAAATAATCCAGACGCTCAAAATAATAGAACAAGTGGATTTAGATTTTTCCGTGAAAATGCTGGAGGTATGCAACGCTTCAAGTTGAATGTTGGTAGCGGCGATGGTGATTCTTGGTTCGATGGTGGTGCAGCTGCCGATGTAGACCCTACGGTAGATCAATGGGTACATTTTGCGTTTACTATATCCGATTCACAGTGTGTGGTTTATAAAAACGGTGAAGTTGTTAGTCAAAATTCATTTACAGGTGTAGATTGGACAGGTTGCGATATTCTTTCAATTATGTCTGGTGCGCCTAGATTTACTGGTTGGAACCATAGGTCAGATGAAAGCTATATGGACGAGTTAAGGCTGTTCAACATGGCATTAACTCAAGAGGACGTTATAGAGTTAATAGCTCAGGCAGATGAGATATTTAAGTTAGATTTTAATGGCAGTTATACCGAAAGCTATAGTAATGAGGACTGTACTGAAGTCGGTACCCCAGGTTTTTCTTCAGACGCTTATGAAGGTACAAGTGCTTATCAAGGTGCAGCGGATTCATATTTAACATTCCCAACGGATGGTTTGTTAAACGAAGAATTTTCTGCAGTATTCAGATATAAGCTTAATGGTACACCAGACAGAGCAGGCGTACTTGTAATAGGACCACCAGACACTAACAATCCAGATGCTCAAAACAACAGAACAAGTGGATTTAGATTTTTTCGAGAAAATGCTGGAGGAATGCAACGTTTTAAATTAAATGTTGGTAATGGGTCAGGAGATTCTTGGTTCGATGGAGGTGCTGCTGCAGACGTAGATCCTAACAATCCGCAATGGGTGCAAATGGCATTTACAATTTCAAGTACCGAATGTGTAGTTTACATTGATGGTCAGGTGGTAAGCCAAAATGCATTTACTGGTGTAGATTGGACAGATTGCGATATTCTCTCAATAATGTCTGGAGCACCAAGGTTTACCGGTTGGAATCATAGATCCGATGAAAGCCTAATGGATAATCTAAGAATTTATAAAAAGGCACTCTCTCAGGAAGAAATTCAATCTATGCTGTAGCATAAATTATTGAGCCGAAACACCAATTAAGTGTGTATAAACTTTTGAATTAGTCTTTATTGCTTTAGCTGCATTTATCTACATAAATGCAGCTAAAGTTTATCCTAAACTTACTAATGAATTCAATTTATCAAAATAAAGTTTTTGTTTTGACAGCAATGATATTATCAATATTTAGCTGTAAGAACGATAAAAAAAGTGCTGATAGTTCTGATGTTGCTTTGACTGAGAATGTTAAAGTTAAATGGAGCGAAGAAGAACTATTGGATTCCATTCAATTCCAAACCTTCAACTATTTTTGGGAAGGAGCAGAACTAAACTCTGGTTTAGCAAGAGAACGTTTGCATATAGATGATGTATATCCTACATCTCCTAAAAATACAGTAACAACAGGTGGCAGCGGTTTTGGGCTAATGGCCATATTAGTTGGTGTTGAACGAGGTTGGATTTCTAGAGAAGAGGCCCTCAAAAGATATACAAGAATTGTTGGTTTTCTTGAAAAAGCAGATCGTTTTCACGGTGCTTGGTCACATTGGATTGATGGTGAGACAGGTAAAGTTTATCCATTTGGAAAAAAAGATAATGGAGGCGATTTAGTTGAAACGGCATTTTTGGTACAAGGCTTATTGACGGTTGCTGAATATTTTAAAAACGGCAATGAACAAGAAAGGCAATTGGCAAGCAAAATAAATCAACTATGGCAAGAAGTAGAATGGGATTGGTACACTAAAAACGGTGAAGATGTGTTGTATTGGCATTGGTCTCCAGAATACGGGTGGGAAATGGATTTTCCAGTGGGAGGATATAATGAGTGTTTAATTATGTATGTTCTGGCAGCAGCTTCACCAACACATTCTATTTCAAAGGAAGTCTATGAAAAAGGTTGGGCAAGAAATGGTGAAATTGTTTCGGATGAATCGTATTATGATGAAGATTTAGTACTGGATTATTACCAACATAGTGATGCCAAAATAGGCCCATTGTTTTGGGCGCATTATTCCTATTTAGGGCTAAATCCAAAGGGCTTGTCAGATCAATATGCAGATTATTGGGAACTCACTCAAAATCACGCTAAAATCCATTACAAATATGCTATTGACAACCCAAAAAAATTTAAGGGCTATGGCGATAGTCTTTGGGGTTTAACATCAAGTTATTCTTTAAAGGGGTATGCAGGCCATAGACCTGGGTTAGATTTGGGTGTGGTCTCACCAACAGCAGCATTATCTTCATTCCCTTATACCCCAAAAGAGAGTATGAAAATGTTAACTAATATTTACAAAAATCATGATAGTTTGGTTGGCAAGTACGGCCCTTATGATGCTTTTAGTTTTGAACACAATTGGTACACACCAAGATATTTAGCAATAGACCAAGGTCCAATTCCAGTGATGATTGAGAATTATAGAACAGGAATGTTCTGGGACTTATTTATGAAAAACAAAGATGTACAAAACGGATTGGATAAGCTTGGCTTTAAATACTAAAAATTTAACAATGAAGAAACTTAGTTTCATATTATTGTTGCTCATTTTAAGCTGTGGAAAAGATGACGGACCAGGTTATCAAGAACCTTACAATCCAAATGATGATGATCCTGTTGTACAGCTAACAGATGATGAAATTATGGATTTAACTCAGCAACAAACGTTCAAATATTTTTGGGATTATGCTGAAAGTAATTCAGGTGCAGCAAGAGAGAGATACCATCCTAATGATCCTAACAACAGCCAAAATGTTATCACTACAGGAGGCAGTGGCTTTGGTTTAATGGCTATTATTGTTGGTATTGAAAGAGGTTACATTTCAAGAAGCGAAGGAGTACAAAGATTACAACAGATACTTAACTTTTTTGAAGGTGCAGACCGTTTCCATGGCGCTTGGTCACATTGGATTGATGATGGCACAGGTGCAGTAATTCCTTTTAGTGCACAAGACGATGGAGGTGATTTAGTTGAGACGGCTTTTTTCGTTCAAGGATTAATTTGCGTCAAAGAATATCTAAAAAACGGCTCTACCGAAGAACAAGCATTAGCAAACCAAGCTGATGCACTCTGGAAAGGTATAGAGTGGGATTGGTACACAAACGGACAAAATAAACTGTTGTGGCAATGGAGCCCTAATAATGGTTTTGCAATTAACTTAGAGTTGAGAGGTTATAATGAAACTTTGATAGCTTTTATTCTGGGTGCTGCATCACCAGATTATCCAATTCCTGCCGATGCTTACCATCAAGGCTGGGCAAATAACGGAAACATTGTGTCTTCTTCAAGTCAATATAATATACCTTTAATTTTAGATCATGCAGGTACCGGAACAGGCCCTTTATTTTGGGCACACTATTCATATTTGGGTTTAAATCCCTCAAACTTAAACGATCAATACGCTAATTATTGGAATTTGAATGTTAATCATACCAATATTAATTACCAATACAGCGTTAACAACCCAAATAATTTTGCAGATTATGGACCAGATTGTTGGGGATTAACAGCAAGTTACAGCCGAAATTCAGATGGTTCCGTGGGCTACTCTGCTCACGATCCAGAAAATGACAGAGGTGTTATTTCTCCAACGGCGGCAATCAGTTCAATTACCTATACACCAGAAAAATCCTTGGCAGCGATGCATTATTTTTATGAAAATGATTTAATGGGACCTGCAGGTTTTTATGATGCCTTTAGTCCTGAGTATAATTGGGTGGCTGAACGTTATTTAGCCATTGACCAAGGACCGCAAATCATAATGATAGAAAATTACAGAACAGGATTGTTATGGAATCTATTTATGCAAAACGAAGATGTACAAAATGGTTTGGATGCTTTAGGATTCACTTATTAATTTTTTATAAAATGAAGCTATTTAAAAATATATTAACGCTATGTTTAGTCTGCCTTATGGCGTTTTCTAATGCTCAGGAGGATTTTTACAAAGAACAAGTTCACGTAAAAGATGAAGATACCTTGCAGTATCGAATTATGTATCCCGAAAATTTTTCCGAGGAAGAAACATATCCAGTTGTATTGTTTCTACATGGTGCAGGAGAACGAGGTAAAGACAATCAAAAGCAACTCGTTCACGGTAGTAAGTTGTTCGCAGATAAAACCAACAGAGGTGCATTTCCTGCAATTGTAATATTCCCTCAATGTCCTAAAAGTGACTATTGGTCCAAAGTAGATGTTGATAGATCGACGAAGCCTATAGGATTAAAGTTTGAATATGAAACTGGCCCAACAACAGCAATGGCATTGGTCTTGGATTTAATGGATGAATTTGCTGAAAAACATTTTGTAAAAAAAGAGAAAATATATGTTGGTGGCTTGTCTATGGGTGGCATGGGAACTTTTGAAATTCTTTCGAGACGGCCAGATATGTTCGCAGCAGCCTTTGCCATTTGTGGTGGTGGCGACCCGGAATCTGCAAAAGAATATGCAAATACTACTGATCTCTGGGTATTTCACGGCGCAAAAGACGATGTGGTTGATCCTCAACTTTCAATAGATATGGTCAGTGGTATTTTAAAATACGGCGGTAAACCAAACTTTACGTTGTATGCCGATGATAATCACAATAGTTGGGATTCTACTTTTGCAGAACCTGAATTATTAAAATGGCTTTTTTCTAAATCAAAAAAATAATGACAGCTTTCAAAAATTCTAATATAAAATCCTTTATAATAGCTTTTTGTTTTCTAACGGCAATATCTTGCAATACAAGTGAAAATAAAACAGCATCCTCTAAAACCGATAATCCGTATCAAGCAAAGGTCGATTCCATTATCGGTCTGATGACTTTAGAGGAAAAATTAGGTCAATTAAACCTTCCTGCAACAGGCCCAATCACCACAGGTTCTTCAAAAAGTACAGATGTTGTCAAGAAAATTGAAGACGGAAAAATAGGTGGTCTCTTCAATCTTGGAGATCCGAAAAATATTTATGAAGTACAGAAAATCGCTGTTGAAAAAAGCCGACTAGGCATTCCTTTAATTTTCGGAATGGATGTTATTCACGGATTCAAAACCACATTCCCAATTCCATTAGGTTTGTCATCTTCTTGGGATATGGAAATGATTGAAAAAACGGCACAAATCGCAGCATCTGAGGCAAGCGCTAACGGCATCAATTGGACGTTTTCGCCAATGGTAGATATTTCTCGCGATCCGCGTTGGGGAAGAGTTTCCGAAGGAAATGGTGAAGATCCATATTTGGGAAGTGAAATTGCCCGTGCTATGGTTAGAGGGTATCAACAAGACGATTTGGCTGCTAAGAACACGTTAATGTCTTGCGTAAAGCACTTTGCATTGTATGGTGCACCAGAAGCAGGTAGAGATTACAATACGGTAGATATGAGTCGTATTCGTATGTATAACGAATATTTAGCGCCTTACAAAGCTGCTGTAGACGAAGGTGTTGGCTCTGTAATGGCATCCTTTAACGAGATTGATGGTGTGCCTGCAACAGGAAACAAATGGTTATTAACAGATTTACTTCGTGATGATTGGGGATTTGATGGTTTTGTGGTGTCTGATTATACTGGTATTTACGAAATGCGTGCACACGGAATGGGTGACGAATACGATGTAACCTCGCTAGCTTTAAAAGCTGGGTTAGATATGGATATGGCAGGAGATTCGCCAAATATTAAAGCCTCTTTTACTCATGCCTTAAAAGGTGCATTAGACCAAGGTAGAATTTCTATGGAAGATATTGACACTGCTGTTGCACGTGTGTTAACCGCAAAATACCAATTAGGTTTATTTGACGACCCTTACAAATATTGCAGCGAAGAACGTGCCAAAAACGAAACCTACACACAAGAAAATAGAGATTATGCACGTCTTGTTGGTGCAGAATCTTCAGTATTATTAAAAAACGACAATCAGCTTTTACCATTAAAAAAATCTGGTACTATTGCTGTTATTGGTCCATTAGCTAAAGCTAATAGTAATATGGCTGGGACTTGGTCTGTATCTACAGATCATCAAAGTTCTATTTCTGTTTGGGACGGTTTACAACAAACCGTTGGTAACAATGTTAATTTATTATATGCTAAAGGAAGTAACTTAGATTATGATTTAGACCTAGAAAAACGCGCTACAATGTTCGGTAAAGATATTCCAAGAGATGGAAGAACAGATCAGCAAATGCTTGATGAAGCTTTAGCAATTGCTAAAAAATCTGATGTTATTGTAGCTACTATTGGTGAGTCTGCTGAGTTTAGTGGCGAAAGTAGTAGTCGTACAGATTTAGGCATTCCGCAAGTTCAAAAAGATTTATTACAAGCCTTATTAAAAACAGGAAAACCGGTTGTTTTAGTACTGTTTACAGGTAGACCTTTAACGTTAGTTGAAGAGAGTGAAACCGTTCCGGCAATCCTTAATGTTTGGTTCCCAGGAAGCGAAGCTGGTTTATCCATTTCAGATGTATTGTTTGGTGATGTTAACCCTTCAGGAAAATTAACGGCAACATTCCCAAGAAATGTTGGTCAAGTTCCGTTATTCTATAATCACAAAAATACAGGTCGTCCATTAGGAAACGACGAAGGTCATTTTGAAAAATTCAAAACCAATTATTTAGACGTTCGTAACGAACCTTTATATCCTTTTGGTTACGGATTAAGCTACACCACTTTTGAGTATAGCGAGCTTAAACTAGATAAAACATCGATGTCTCAAAACGATACAATTAATGTTTCTGTAGATATTACAAATACTGGTAATTACGACGGAAAAGAAGTAGCACAGTTATACATAAGAGACTTAGTTGGTAGTGTAACAAGACCTGTAAAAGAGCTTAAAGGCTTCCAAAAAGTATTCATTAAAAAGGGTAAAACTGTAACAGTTACTTTTAAAATTTCGGTTGAAGACTTAAAATTCTACAACTCTAATTTAGATTTTGTTGCAGAACCTGGTGAATTCCAAGTTGCTATCGGAACAAACTCTGATGTTGCATTAAAAAATTCATTCAAACTTTTAGATTAATAGCTAATTATTATGCCACACATAAAATATAAGACGTTTTCCCTAGTTTTAATGGCGTGTGTGGCTTCCCTTTTTTTAAGTTACGCACAATCTAAAATCATCAATTCGGGTTGGCAATTTTCTGAAGATAAAATCCATTGGCAAACCGTAAATATTCCACATACGTGGAATGATAAAGATGCGTTTGATGACGAGTCTGGTTACCGTCGCGGTTTAGGCTATTACAAGAAGCAAATCTATGTGTCTTCTCAAGATAAAGACCAGATTTTCTATCTAAAATTTAATGCTGTAAATCAGGAAGCTACCGTTTTTATTAATGGGAAAAAAGCAACCAATCACAAAGGTGGTTACACAGCGTTTAATGTTGAAATAACATCGCTTTTAAACTTTGATGCTTATAATTTAATTGAAGTTGAAGTCGATAATTCTCACAATGACAACATTCCACCTCTTGATGCAGATTTTACATTCTATGGAGGTATCTATCGCGATGTGGAATTGATTAAAGTCCCAAAACAGCATTTTAGTTTAAAGGATTTTGCATCCGATGGTTTTTATGTCAATTATTACAACGTTTCCAACGACAAAGCTGGTGTAAAAGTTGATATATTGATAGATAATTTTGAAATCAAAACCGATGCGCATTTATATCTTGAAATTTTTGATGCTGAAGGAAATCGTGTTAGAGAAGAACATCAAGGATTAACTTTAAAATCCAATAAAACTGAAACTGTAAAGGTCAAGTTTCCTGAAATTAAAAACCCAAAATTATGGTCGCCAGACAATCCGTATTTATACAAATTACAGCTAACCTTAAGTGATAAAAACGGAACCATTTTAGACCAAAAACAATCTAATTTAGGCTTTCGTTGGGCAACTGTAGATCCTGAAAAAGGCTTTTTTCTTAACGGAAAACCAATAAAATTAATTGGTGTAAATCGTCATCAAGATTATAAAGATTATGGTAATGCAGTACCCATTGAGCTACAAAAACAAGATATTCATCTTATTAAAAATATGGGTGCAAATGTGATACGTTTTGCACATTATCCGCATGCTAGAGAATTATACAAACTTTGTGACGAACTTGGTATTTTGGTATGGACTGAAATACCAATAGTAAATAAAGTGACCGATTCTGAAACCTTTTTTGAGGTCTCAAATACAATGCAAAACGAGCACATCAAACAATATTACAATTACCCAAGTGTAGTAATGTTTGGATATATGAACGAAATTTTTCTGCGTTTAGCATTCGATAAAAAGTCGTCTGATAAAGAAAAAGAAGCTCTAAAAACAACGACTTTAAAACTCGCTAACCAGCTAGAAAATTTAACCCGAAAATTGGCACCTAACCACATTACAGTTATGGCTGGTCATTTAAACGAAGTTTATAACGATACTGGCATAGCAGATTTACCAATGCTGTTTGGTTGGAATCTATACTTCGGTTGGTATGATGCACAGATTGAAGATTTAGGTAAATTCTTAGATCAACAACATCAACGTTATCCAAAGCGCTCGTTATTGTTGTCTGAATATGGTCCTGGCGCTGATGTTAGAATTTTTACCAAAACACCCAAAAAGTTCGACTTTTCCACCAATTATCAAGCAAAACTGCATCAATCGTATTACAAACAGATTACAGACAGACCGTTTATGACAGGAATGACAGCTTGGAATTTTGCCGATTTTGGTTCAGAATTTCGTGGTGATGCCATTCCGCACGTCAACCAAAAAGGATTAGTGCAATACGACCGAACACCAAAAGACATTTACTATTGGTACAAATCGGTTTTAGATAATAAAAAACCATTCATACATATCGCAACAGATTATTTAAAGCAACTAACGGTTTTAGAAAATGAAACTGTTCCTATCCAAATATATTCCAATCAAAATGACGTCAATGTCAATTTGAATGGTAAAAGCTTAGGCAATTTTAAAGTAAAAAACGGTGTTGTTTCTATTGATATGCCTTTCAAAAATGGAAATAATTCTATTGCAGTTTCAACTGAAAATTTTTCCGAAGAAAAAACAATAAAAGTCAATCGTATTGAAGTTTTTGACTTTAAAAACTTCAAACGTTTCGCCATTAATTTAGGTGCGCATTTCAACTTTTATGATAAAACACAAAACATCACATTTGTACCAGACCAAGCGTATAAAAAAGGATGGTTTGGGTATAAAAATGGTTCAGCTTTTGGGATGACCAAAGATAAAAATCAAGGTCTGCCACATAACATTAAGAACACCGATGCAGAACCATTATTTCAAACCTTATTGGAAGGTTGCACAGAATATCAACTGGACGTTCCTGAAGGTAACTATAAGGTGAAATTATACTTCGTAGAGCCACAAATTAAACCAACTGAAAATATTTATAACCTTTCAGAAGTAACTTCAAGAAATACTAAAACACAGCGCATTTTTGATGTGTATATTAACGATACATTAATAGAAAAGCAATTGAATTTAGCCCAAGCTTATCCAGAAAAATATGGTGTAACGTTACAGGCAACTATTCAAACAAAAAAAGGACTAACTTTAAAACTCAACGCTATTGAAGGGTTACCTGTAATTAGCGGTATTTTAATTGAAAAACTAGACTAAATGAAATTAGTAATAAACGTATTTATATTCTTTTTTGTGTTAATACTTTCTGCACAAAATAAAGCAACTTACACGTATTCCATCAAAGGAACAGACACATTAAAACTAGATGTTTACACACCAGAAAACATAAAAAAAACAGACACGTTACCTGTGTTACTTTGGATGCATGGTGGCGGATTTGCAGTTGGTCATAGAGATTATATAGACGATGAAAATTTAGTAAAGTATGCAGCGAAAGAGCAGAATTATATTGGTATTTCTATTTCGTACCGTTTGCTAAGAAAAGGTATAAAAACAGGTTTTGGTTGCGATTGTAGTAAGGACGACAAGCTAGAGACCTTTAAACAAGCTGCTATCGATTATATGGATGCTGCAAAATATGTGGTTGAACACGCTAACGAGCTTCAAATTGATACTACAAAAATCATTGCTGGTGGTAGTAGTGCTGGTGCTGAAGGTATCCTTAATGCGGTTTTTATGCGTGAGTATTTTGTAGATAATGCCGAAGCGTATAGCAATGTAAAATTCGCCGGTGCTTTTTCTTGCGCTGGTGCTATTGTTGATGCAAGTTATATGACGCCAGAAAACGCTGTGCCAACGGTGTTATATCACGGTACAAAAGACCAACTGGTACCTTACGGAAATGCGCCACACCATTATTGTGCACCAACAAAGGATGGCTATATAATGCTAGATGGTTCTAAAATTATTGCTGATAAATTAGAGGAATTTGAAACGTCTTTCTATTTCAATATTGTGAAAGAAGCACGTCATGAAATTTCAAGAATTCCTTATGAAGAATTAGATATTGTGTTCAACTTTTTTGAGCGTACAGTAATTAACGATGAAATCATTCAAACTAAAATTATAAAAACGAAAAAGTAATGCATTTTTTGAATACGTTTAAAATCGTCAGTTCGAGTATTTCGACCCAAAAGTCGAAATGTATCGAGAACAAGAGTATAGGAAACTCTCTTTTTTTATTATTAGCTTTTGTACTGATGGTTTTAGGTTGCAAAGAAAACAAGTCAGAAGCTCTCAATACAGATGTAGCTGAAAACTCAAAACGACCAAACATCATTTACATTATGGCAGATGACCACGCAGCACAAGCCATTAGCGCGTATGGTCATCCTATTAGTCAACTGGCGCCAACACCAAACATTGATAGATTAGCAAAAAACGGTGCAATTTTCAAAAATAATTTTTGTACCAACTCTATTTGCGGACCAAGTCGTGCTGTAGTGTTAACAGGAAAACATAGTCACGTTAATGGATTTAGAATGAATGGCGACCGTTTTGATGGTTCGCAACAAACGCTTCCAAAATTACTAAAAGAAGCAGGTTACAACACTGCAATTGTCGGTAAATGGCATTTACACGGTTATCCTGAAGGTTTTGACCACTGGAATATTTTAAACGACCAAGGGAACTATTACAATCCGCAGTTTATTAAGATTCAAGATACGATTCACATCAACAAAAAACATATTGATACTACTGCGCATTGGACAACCAAGTTACCTGATACCACTGTGGTTAAAGGTTATGCAACCGACTTAATTACAGATTATGCGATTGATTACATAGATGAAAAGAAAAACAGCGACCAACCTTTCTTTTTGATGGTGCATCACAAAGCGCCACATCGTAATTGGATGCCAGCGTTGCGTCACGTTAATAAGTACGATTCGGTGCAATTTCCGTTACCTGATACGTATTTTACAAAGCACGAAAATTCAACTGCATCAAAAGAGCAATTGCAGACTATTTATCGTGATATGTACGAAGGTCACGACCTTAAAATGACCAAGGAAAAAGGCAGTCCAGAATTAGCTTGGAATCCTTGGAAAACCGATTTTGAACGTATGACACCAGAGCAACGTACAGCTTGGGATAAAGCCTATCAACCAAAAAATGATGCTTTTCACGATGCTAACCTATCTGGAAAGGCGTTAGCGGAATGGAAAGGACAACGTTATTTACAAGAATATTTATCAACAATAGCTTCGGTAGATGAAGGTATTGGGAAGATTTTAGATTATTTAGATGCTAATGGTTTAACCGAAAATACCATTGTTGTGTACACATCTGATCAAGGTTTTTATTTAGGTGAAAAAGGATGGTTTGATAAGCGTTTTATGTATGAAGAATCCTTAAAAATGCCATTATTAATCCAATATCCTGAAAAAATTAAACCAGGAACTGTTGTTGAAGGTTTAACGCAAAACCTAGACTTTGCTGAAACCTTTTTAGATTTTGCAGATGTTGATATTCCTAGTGATATGCAAGGAAAATCCTTTGCAGGTTTATTAGATGGTACTGA